>Ga0114908_1000151_pt1 | contig 45716 bp, 28 predicted proteins | sample MalvireepMed_s17_FD_87292 | JGI IMG/M metagenome (GOLD analysis project Ga0114908, IMG submission 87292) | Marine viral communities from the Global Malaspina Expedition - Malaspina viral metaG DeepMed_s17 | ecosystem: Environmental > Aquatic > Marine > Oceanic | place: Mediterranean Sea... | reverse complement strand
ATATAGTGCAGGCAGCCGTCCACAGGCTCCGCGGAGAGGTGCTAGAGTGGTTGAATAGGCTAGTCTCGAAAACTAGTGAACTCGCAAGGGTTCCGAGGGTTCGAATCCCTCTCTCTCCGCCAGCCACACCCCCAAACAGAGAAAACTACACTCACTTCTGCACAAAGCCCCACACACCGCGGGCTTTGGCGCCAGGGCTGCGTCTCCGTTTCCGGAACAGGGTAGATTTCGCGCCCGAAATTGGCCGCCGTCTCCAATCGCCAAATGCAACAGTACCCTTAGGCCCAATTTCCCTGATAACACGAGATTTACAGGGAAATTCCGCAAAACAACAGGGAAATGCCCCGGAGCGGTCCCGGAAATACAGGTAGAATCAGTGGGTTCCGGGAGAATTCCCTACTCCAGGAACAGGGAAATTTCTGAAGACGAACAGGGAAATGATTTTCGAGAACAGGGAGCGAAACCGCCGGTATCAGGGAGCCGCTTCAAACCCCAGCATCGTCCATTGCTCGTCCCAATCCAGAGGAATGTCAGACGTTACGAGCTGCGTCAGCGTCAGTTCCTCAGGCTGCTTGCCTTCCAAGATAGCGCTGACAATTGCAGGTGAAAGGAACGCGAGCTGGATGCGCTGTCGGACCATCAGCGTCTTCCACCCATAACGTGCGGCAATGTCCTTCATTAGAGTGCCGGCTTTGATCTCTTCCAGCCAGGAATGCGCAAGAGCAATCATCCGGACCAGCTTCGGATTAGGCGCCGTATGGATCGCCCCAAACACTAGCCTCGTCTCCTTCCCGCGCCGCCTGATGCTAAACAGCGCTTCAAGCCGAAGCCGGGTACTGTCAATTTCCTCTCCCGCTACTCCGAACCACTCGGCGATCGCATTCGCAGACAGTGTGATGTCCAACTGCCCGGCAGAAACCTGCACCCGCTCGATCAGGTCCGCTGCCGTGTTCTGCGATAACTTCCCGAGATTGTAATTTAGACTTTCAAGCAACGACGGCGTTGGCCTGCTTAGGACTCGGGACACATCACTGTTGATGTGCCGGAAGACGGTCTCGCGTACAGCGTCTTCCAGCTGCTTTGCAGGCAGCCTCCAGCCGGAAGCATCCTTTGGTGATCCTGCCAGCAGCCGACCCGAGACATAGTACCGGTACCGGCGGCGGCCTTTCTGGGAGTGGCTCGGGGTCAGGAAGTCTCCCGTCTCGTCAAAGATGCGACCGGTCAGCAGGGCGCCAGATCTGGACGGACGTCGGGACTTCTTCGGCGATTTCTGGTCGAGTTGTTCCTGCACACGATCCCACAGATCCTGATCCACGATCCCGTCATGCAATCCCTCATGGGATTCCTGCTTGTGGCGGATGCGGCCGATATAAACCGGGTTACGCAGGATGAAGTTGATCTGTCCGCGGCTGAGAGGCTTCGCACCCGTCACTTTTCCGTCGTTGAAGGTCCGGCGCTTGGACCTGTAGCCGCGGGCGATGACGTCCCGCTCTACCTGACGCAGGCAACCATGCTGATCATAAAGAAGGAATATATCCCGGACGATCTCGGCCTCCGCCTCGTTGATCACAAGCGTCTGCATTTTCGGATCCGGATGTCGGTCATATCCGAGCGGAAGCAGGCCGCCCATCCAGTAGCCCTTCTTCTTTGATGCTGTGATCTTGTCCCGGATGCGCTCGGCAGTGACTTCTCGTTCGAACTGGGCAAAGGAGAGCAGCACGTTTAGCGTCAGGCGACCCATACTCGTCGACGTGTTGAACGACTGGGTCACGGAGACGAAGGAGCAGTCCGCCGCATCGAACCGGTCAACCAGCCTGGCAAAATCCGCCAGCGACCGGGTGAGCCGGTCTATCTTGTAGACAACCACGAGGTCGACCTTGCCATCCGTGATGTTCTTCAGAAGTCGTTGGAGCGCAGGGCGGTCCAGGTTGCCGCCCGACAATCCGCCATCATCATAGTGCGCCGGGATCAGCTTCCATCCCTCATGCCGCTGGCTGGAGATATAGCTCTCGCAGGCTTCCCGCTGGGCATCGAGAGAGTTGAAAGCCTGATCGAGGCCCTCATCGCTCGACTTGCGGGTATAGATGGCACAACGAATTGTCCGGCGGTCGGGCTTTGTCATGTTGATCCCTTCAGGCCGAAGAAGCGTGGGCCGGACCATTTGGCGCCGGTGATCTCCTTTGCGATGGCAGAGAGCGAGCGGTAGGTCTTGTCGCGGTAGGAGAAGCCATTTTCGATCCGGTCCACCACATGTGTGACGCCGTTCCAATCGCGGACCAGTCGGGCATCAGACTTGAGATGAACGGTGGGATTGATTGTGCCGCCTTCATCGGCGATCGACCGAAGCTGCTTCCTGAGACGAACGCCCGGGCCGCCGTGTTCTGCGGCCTGAGTTTCAAAGGCGACAATCCGACAGAGCAGGGGCGTGCTCAGGCCCTTGGGGGGCGGCGTGTCGAGTAGTTGCTCATAACGATTGACCAGATGGGCGCGAGAGAGATCCTGAAGCTCGGCCGCGGAAGTCACTTCTTCGCTCCAACGATGCGGTAGCGGGATTGGCGCGATCCGTCTGAAGGTTCCTGCTTTTCCACCTCGACCCCGGCTTGCTTCAGGCGGGTGAGGGCGGCTCGCGTTGTATGTGTCTGCCAGCCGAGTTTCGTAGAGAGGGCTTCAACGGTCATGCCATCAGGTTTCGCGAGAAGGCTTTTAAGTTGATCAGACTTCGAAATCCTGGCTTTGGGCTTCGATGTGGCGCGGTTGGATTTGCGGTTGGACATCAGATTTCCTTTCAGGTCTGAGGAAGCGATCAGTGCTTCCACGACCCGAAGGCCCGAAGATCTTGTGGGCGTTCGCGGTGTTGTCCGCGATACTCACACCAATGCTCGGAATGAGGCCGCAGTCCAGTCTATTCGCTCGGTAAGCGGATATATTTGAGCATGGCGGCTTCAGCTTTGTCGCTGTGAGACTTTGCCTCGTCGAGTAGGGCACCGAGGGATCGGATTTCCCGGAGCCTAGTTGCGGGGGATATGTCAGGCAATTGAGCTTCGACGGCCTGTTCGCAGGCGTCTTCTGCTGTTCCTAGCACCTTGATAATCCTGACGCGGATTTGGTCGATCGCGTCCATGCCGAGCAGGTGCGCTCAGGTCGACGCAGAAGTCCAGGTTGCTGCCTTATGTTTCGACTGGAAACTCCCGAAAGCAGTCGTTGCGGCCAGTGGTAGACAATAAAAATTTCGATGGATTCGCAAACAAGAACGGAAATTAGTGGAGCACTGAAAATCTACCAGTGCGAACTAGAACCTACGAATACGTACCCAAGAAACAGATCCTACCTTTGGTGCAGACTGTTTTGAATTGAGAAGCAATGCGGTTCTGCCCATATTCTTATTTATGGTCAGGAACTATTATTTCGACGAAAGTGGCAATACTGGAGATCTTGCGCTTGCGGCGCCAGATTTCAGTTTCTCAGGACAGCCTGTTTTCGTTCTAGCCTGCGTCGGCACGAGTGAACCTAACGATCTTGAGAAAGAGATTGATTGCCTTCGACGAACGCACAATGTCCAAAGCGCAGAGCTGAAATTCACTGCAATCCGCCGAAAGCCACAGTTCGCATTGGACCTTGTCGCATACCTGGCGGCCAAAGATCTACCGCTGTTTATCGAAGTCACCGACAAGCGTTACGCGATTTGCATCCAGTTGGTCGAGACGCTCATCGCGCCGCCAGTCGGTCCGAATGAATATTCCGGAAGGGCCGCGTTTGTGAAAAACGTATTTGCGGACCGGCTTCACAATAGCGCTCCAAACCATGTCTTGAGCGCCTTTGCCTTTGCTTGCCACGAGGGGACGCGTGAGCGTGTGAATGAAGCGTTTAAGGTCTTGTTGGCCTGGCTAGACTCCATCGATTCAGACGATGTTGTCGATGGTTTACGTCTGTTTGCCCGTGACACCTATGAGGATTTCTTAGAAGAGGGAGGGGCCACCGCTGACCTGCTCCAGTCTTACCGGCCGGTGCCGGACCGCACGCGAAGCGGCAAGCTGGTCTGGATGCTGCCGCATGTGCCGTCACTCCTTCACATCTACGGCCGTATTAATCGCTCATTGGCGCGCAATCTCGATGGCGTCCGGTTCATTCATGATGAACAGATGCAATTTGATGTCGCCCTAAAGGACGGGATGGAACTGGCGGAGGGACCGGTCGGCAAGACCGTGCGAAGCCAATCCCTTGCAGATTTTGATATTCAAGTGCCTGTGTCACTGGAATTTGTTGTTTCAGATGACCATATCGGCGTCCAGCTGGCCGACCTGTTGGCCGGAATAGTATCCAATTGCATCAAGCCGTTCACGACTGGGGGCGAACCGGAATCTGAACGCTGGCTGTCTGTTTTACGCGCACTTTTGTGTCTGACGGATCCGTCCCGATCTAGCGGTATCAACTTCGTAGTTCCGGCCGCCATGAATGACAAAATCATGCGGCGCGTCACGCGGGCGCCGAAAGTCTAAACAGCGGTCAATGGGGGGGGAAGTATGCCAGTTAGATTCACGCCCATCGCGAACAAAGACAAATGGGCCGGCACTGCCTGGGTTATCGAATGCGAGGATACGCTTGCCGATCTTGTGGCAAGGGTGGCCCTCGGCCAGTCACGGCATGTCGCCAGGATTCTGAAGGAAACCGGGTGCGATGATATTATCCCTCATGAGACGGCCTTTGCAGGTGCGCGAAGAAAACTGAGGGTCGAGGCGGGGAAGAAGCCTTACCACAGAGATGGCTGGTTGTTTCAGGTGATTTCCTGGATCGCCGCGCACAGGCAATCACCCGACGACCTTATCCGGGCGCCTCAAATGATTCATGCGGACAAGGGCTTTGACGGAATACACGTGCGATTCGTGCATGCCCAAAGCCACGTGGCCACAGTCATTATCTGTGAGGAGAAGGCGACAACCAAACCTCGGGGGAAAATCACCAGTCAGGTATGGCCTGAATTCGAGTCGCTTGAAGCAGGAGAACGGGACAACGAGCTAGTAGCCGTCGTAAGCGAACTGCTTGCGGTGAACGGATTGGCTGATGAAGCCGATCGGATAGTCGCGGACATTTTATGGCAGGACGCACGATCTTACCGCGTCTCGGTCACTGGCACTGAGGAACATTGCTCCACGGATGGGCTGAAAAAACTCTTCAAGGGATACGAGGAAAAAGTGTCCGGCGATCTCGCGCGTCGACGCGCTGAAGTGCTGCAGCTTCATGATATAAGAGGATGGTTGAACGGACTCGCCGACATGGCTTTGGCGAAGCTCGACGCGATGGAGACCGCCGATGTATGATGAAACGACTGCGCGGCTGATCCGTTCTACGCCGGACTTGCCAGATCTCGATCGCGAGAACCTCCCCGAACTACTATCGGGCTACTACGCCGAGATCGTCGCTGCACGCGTCAGGGTGCGCGAGGATGAAGACGCCAGTCTTGATGAAGTCATCGATTTTGGAATTCGTCTCGCGCAGACAAATGAGGCTTTGGTTGCGATAATTCCGCAAAGGGACGATCGCGCCGCTGCGGCGTTTGTTGCTGCAACTGCCTATCAACTCGTTTTCCAGGCCGAGCATATTGCAGGTGAAGGCGGTGAGTATGCCGAACTCAACCAACAAGGTATCGCCGAAAGCGTCGCAGCCATGCTGCTTTTTCTCATTGGCAATGCGTCAGCTGATGCAATTGAAGTATCGAAACATGTTCGCCTTCCGCCTGGCCGAAGAATTGAACGGGAGCTTGTGCGCGCATTGCGCTTTCTGGCACGTGGACAGATTCGACGAATTCTTGATCGACGTGAGGTGTCCAAGCGAGCAATTCAGGGAGACACCGATGCCGAAATGGCGGCGTCGGCGCTCTATTACACACTACTACGTGCTGTGCGCACCTTGGCGGAATCGCTGCTGGGCACGTCCAGCGCTGATGAAGCGATCGGCCTTTGTCGACAAGTGCAAACTCTGAGCGAATATGCCAGCGATGATGTGGCTGGTATGGAGCTAGCTCCGACATCAAGTTTTGCTGGCCCATACCACTTAGCGTCGCTTCTGCTAAGCGTGGCGGGTTCTCTCCAAGGCGGTGCAATAGTCACAGTGCCGGCGCCGACGGGAACCGATCCTGCCCAATGGCAAAAGGCATTGCAGGGCATCGCAAGCGACCGCCCGTATCTCTGGCCCAATCATCTGGATGCAATAGATCGTGGGCTTCTAAATACAGGCGTGTCCGGCGCCGTTGGTTTTCCGACTGGGGCTGGGAAGTCGACTATCTCTCAATTGAAGATCGCCGCCCACCTGTTCGCTGGACGAAAGGTCGTTTTCCTCGCTCCTACGCACGCGCTCGTCGACCAGACATCGCGTGACTTACAGGCGGCGTTTCCGCGCGCCGCGATTCGCGGCGAAAGACTGGATGAGTTTGGATTCAACACAGGCGGTGATGAACTCCCAGATGTTCTAGTTATGACGCCAGAGTCTTGTCTGGCGTTGGCACATTTTGAGCCTGATGCGTTTGATGACGTTGGCCTCGTCGTATTCGACGAATGTCATCTGCTTCACGACAAAAAGGACGGAAGTCGCAGGGCAATCGACGCCATGCTTTGCGTGCTCAACCTTGTGCGACTTCGGCCGGAAGCAGACCTGTTGCTGCTTTCCGCTATGGTCAAGAATGTGGATGAACTGGCCACGTGGATGGAAGAACTCACGGGTCGGTCCGCGCTTGGTCTTTCTCTAGGTTGGAAGCCCACGCGACAACTACGCGGCTGTGTAGTCTATGAGGCAGAAGAGCTAAAGGTGCTCAATAAGATTTTGAGATCCGCGAAGGCGAAAAAGCCGACAGGTGGTGTTCCAAAAATCGTAAAGGATCAGTTGAAGGCCCAGCCCTTTGGCTTCTTCAGCGTACAGCAGACTTGGGCCAGTCTGGATCGCAATGACTACGCGCTCTTGCCGTTCTTGGAAGAAGCAGTCCTGCTGAATGTGAACAAGCAATGGCGCATAACCCCCAATGCAAATGAGCTGAGTGCGCGTCTTGCCGCAAGAGCCGCGCAGTCTGGGCTGAAGACGCTTGTGTTTTCACAATCCATCGTCAACGCCAATTCCATTGCGAAACAGACCTCCGAGCTTTCGGAAACCGACCCAATTGAGTTGACCGATGCGGAAAAGGCCTATCTGGAGACTGCAATCGACGAGGTCGGCAGTTCAAAACAGCTCTACCTAATTGTGAAGGGAGAGTACGTTGTGGTCTCCTCGTCCGTCCATCATTCCCAGCTGCTGCCAGAAGAACGCAGACTCGTTGAGTCTCTTTACAAGCGTTCTGGTGGGTTGACGTCTCTGGCGGCCACGCCAACGTTGGGGCAGGGTATGAACCTTCCCAGCGAGATGGTTATCATCGCCGATGACAGCCGGTTCGACGAAGCTAAGGGTCGCAAGGAAGTTCTGGAGGCGCAGGATCTTCTGAATGCCGCAGGCCGTGCGGGTCGAGCTGGTCAGAACGCTAACGGCATCGTTGTGGTTGTTCCCGGCCGGGTTGTCCCGTTCGACGACACAGAAAGAACGATCGGCAAGCGGTGGACCGCGTTGAGAGACGTATTTGGACAGTCGGACCAATGCCTTGTCATCGACGATCCCCTGACTGCGCTGCTTGACCGGATTCACGCGGAGGCCGAGGACCTTGGTGACACCGAGCGCTATGTGATTTCAAGGTTGACCCAGTCTGGGCGACTTGACGCCAACACAACGGATGACGTCGCTCTCACGCGTGCGATCAAACGTTCTTTCGCCGCTCATCGTAGAATGAAGGATGATGAAGCTTGGATCGGAAGTCGCGTTGAGGCCGCGGTGGTGTTCGCCCGTGGAAGCGATGAATTAACGGAAGACGCGCGGGCGAGCCGCGAACTCGCGTCTACAACAGGCGTGCCTGAGGAGATAGTCGCTGCACTTAAGTATAGTCTTGAAGCGAACCGTCCCGATCTGCAAGCTAACACGAAAGCGTGGTGCACGTGGATGATGGACTGGCTTGAAGCCCATCCAGTATCATTGGAGAGATTGCTTAAACCTGACGACCTGGAAAGCCAGTTTGGCAAGCCTTACAGGGATCTCCAAACGCCACCTGAGCGTGCCGAATATGCGGTCCCGCTCATCCGCCTGCTTCTTGAGGCCTGGATGTCAGGTAAGACACTCAACGAGATGCAGACTCTGCTTCCGCCGAATGCGCGTCAAAAGTCATTCAGCACCGGAGCCCGAAAGTTTGTAACCAAGCTCATACCATCACTGTCATACTTTTTCAGTTTACCTGCGCTCATACTTGAAAGCAAAGCGGTGGCCGCCGGCATCGAAGACTACGCACCGCCTCCAAGCGTGGCTTTGTTAGGGAACTGTGTACGGCGTGGTTACGACTGCGTAGAGAAGGTAGCGGTCTCTACCCATCTTCGTTCCCGGCTGGCGCGTCGGGCGTTGCATCGGCAGTTCGCTCTAGCAGAACCATATTTAGTCGATGCGCCCGAAAATGAATCATGGAACGATGTTTTGGACCGCGTTGAGCGGGCAATGGACAAGGAACTCAATAACCGAAAATGGGATTTCGATGATCTAAGTTGATTGGGATGGAGGCTTAGTTTGCCTGATGTAACCTTGGCTCTCCAGCTACCTTTCTTAACGTTCAAAAAGTTACGCGGGACACTAACGCGCTAATGTCCGATTTAGTACCCTTGGTGGACGGACAGCTTTGGGCGCAAAAGGAGGCACTCTGTCTTTCAGGTCCAGATGACCGTAGTTGTTGCTTTCGGGCATTGTGTCGAGATTCGCTTACGCACTTGTGATCAGTTTGAGCGGCATACCCCAAGTCTCCATAAGGAACGCTTCGGTTGCGGAGACTAGCCTTAAGTGATCTGGGTTTGCTCCAGATTTGGAGTAACCTGGCTGAACAATTGTAACGGAAAACTCGTAGATCGTCTCATTCCATTCGGCGAGCCACCCATTGACGATAGATGCATCCCCGAGCTGGTAACGGCTCGGCTGACTCCTTCGCAGTCGACGCGCTTCACTGGAGCGCAAGCGTTGGAAAAAAATTTGAGGATACTCGCGCCAGCGTATGGATTTCTGCGCTTGACCGAGCACTTCATAGAGATCACCAACGCGTGCTCCCGGCAGGCCTTCGCTTGAGTATTTGCAATGGATCAATTCAACGCTCAGCGTACGCCCGTCTTTTTTTATGGCGATGATATCCGCAACCTCGCCTGATCCGTCATCATCATAAATCACGTCGAACCCACCTTCAGCGATCCGCTGATCGATCACACGCCGTTGAATGGAATCAGGATCTTTTTTGATGCCTTGCGACTCCTTTCGAATGTTCGTGCCCGTCCAATCCCACGATTCGATTTTGTCGAGGTCGTATGGGGTCTGATCCGACGGCTCCGGCAGGGGAAACAACTCATTGTCGAGCAACATGTCACCATTGCCGAAATAGATATGTGGTGGGTCTTCTTTGAACCACTCACTCAGCGCATAGCGTTTAGTGCCAATCTTGACTTGGACGGTCTGGCGACCGCGAAGTCTGTATTCAGCGCCGTTTGCGTTAATGGTCATTTCTACCTGAATGTCCGATTCATCGGATCCAACCCGAAACATGATCGGCCCAGTTGTTTCAAAGCTTGTTAGCTCGATGTCGCAGTCAAAGATCGGAATGACGGTTTCGCCGATCTGAATTTCAATTCGGTCCTCCACCATGTCCAAAATACCTTCTGGCCACATTATGGCGATCGGCGTTTTATTCGGCCGTTCAATAATCTTCCTGGGTTTGATGAGATTGCGGAGGAAAGCATCCGTCGGGATGGATTGGTCGGTGAGCTTAGCGCCGAGCGTATGACACCAGTCGATCCATTCGGCAAAATTGTTGGTCTTCTCGTAGGACCAAAACTTACCCTTTCGAGAACATCCGATCGTCGACTTGCCTTCGTCCGTATAGCCTTGGCCAAACAGGTTGGTCTTAATTCGATTTTGGTTGCCAGGCAGCGTATCGACTTGAGGCGTGATGTCGACCCCCATGAAGTTAGAATGTCGGACGGGTCGGCGTTGGGTCTCGCTCAGACCAAGATTGTTCAACAGCAACCTTTTAAACCCATGCATGGCGCGGAACACTGCTTCTCCAGTGATGCGTTCAACATCCTCACCGCAGACAAGTTTCGCCAGCTGCTCATGCAGTTCTTTCAACTGCGAGGAATGGATGTAGAGCAGCCCGCTCTCCGGATCCCAATGCAACAAAAACAGGTTGTATTCGCGGTTCTGAAACTCCCTCACCGTAGTCCATTTGGGCTGATCGAAATCGCGTTGCACGTAGACGACGAGGCGGTCGGCATCATTGATGTGGGGCCCTTCGACGATCGCACCGTTCTTGTCTTCGCCCTCTATCTTGTAGGGTCCCCATTCGTCGCATCGGGTTTTGTAGACGACAGTGCTCATGCGCGGGAAGAGCGTCTCTAGCGGAAAGCGCTCGGGCGTCGTTGGGAAGTTCTGGAACAGCTCTTCGCGCCGAATTTCCGTTTCCGTCCGTTGCCCACCAATCACGTTCAACATCTTGTTCCAATCGGCATCCTCCGCATACAGCTTTCTCAGATTCTCATTCACGTCCCCGAGGGCTAAGTTGGCAATAATAGTTGCGTCGCCAAGGTCGGACCTGACTCGCGTAAACCGTCCCACGAATTGAAGGGTCGTGGCTTCAGATTTCTGTTTGTCGTGCAGCGCTGCTATTTTGAGCTCTGGCAGGTCAAACCCTTCCTTTAGCATGTCCACGCACACGATTATTCGGCTATCATGGGAACGCAGTTTTGCGATGATCTCCTTCTTCTCTGCCGGACCAAGGCCGCTATGGATGAAGAGGGGACGCCATTGCGGATAAGCTGCAGTATAGGCAGTGTGCAAGGCTTGAGCACGTTCTTTTGGATACCCGCGCACCATGGCGACATGCGGATAGCCAGCCGCAATATCCGCTTGTAGGGTTTCGCCCAACGCCGCAATAAGCCGTTGATCGGAGTCGTCCTGATCCACGCCATTTACTGGCAGGTAGTGGACCTTTTTAAAGTATCCGTCGGCTTGAGCTTTCCAGAGCGGATAGGCGTAGATGGGACGCCCGTCGACACGCGCGCGATCTTCTCGGAACGGCGTTGCGGTAAACTGCAGAACGTTCTTCTCCAGAAATTGCGCTCGGAATCGCCGCCATGTCTTCGCCGGCACATGGTGGGCCTCATCGATGAATAGATGGCTGACATGGCTGGCCATCCGCGCCTGGATGTCGGCAGATGCACCACTCGCCACATTCATTGTGGTGACGATCACATTGGCGCGCAAAAAGATGTCATCGACTTCTTCCAAGTCCTTTGGAATCTTATTCAGTCTCGCCACGATTGGTAGCGGCGCATTATGCGGCAGACATTGACTTAGCTTTAAATCCTCAAGGTGCGCAAAGTTGTCAGCGATTTGTGTCCTAAGCGCATCGGTCGGCGCGACAACCATTAAGCGGTGGACGCTAGCTGCAGTCATGATCGCCATCATGGTTGTGGTCTTGCCGGTCCCCGTGGGCATAATGATCGTCGCTGGCTTGTTTGAAACAGTCCAATGCGAGAGCGCGGCATGCAGAGCGCCGACTTGCGGTGTTCGAAGTCCAGGAGAAACGATGGCGCCTTGTTCGTCACGTACCTCTTGGCGAAGCTCAAACTTGTCGCTCCAGAATACGCGGGTCTCATTTTGCATCCGGGCTGCCGTAGCGAGGTCGACAGCCGCCGGATTAAGCGGTGGCGGCGATATCCGTCTGATTGAGCCGGATTCCGCAGATCGTCTCACGGCTTCAATCGAGCTTGCGTCGCTGACCTGGTAGACCTCGTCGGCCTCAAGCATCGCCGCTGTTTTCCGATCCAGGAACAAACGTCTTTTGCCATCCTCGCCTTTTCCCATCTGTCCGATGAGTTGGCGTTGCTTAAACGCCGCCAGTTTCTGCGTGATGTCAGCGCCCGCATACTCCACCTGGTAGATATCCGCGCCATGCAGGCGACCTTCGATCGCCTTCTTTTCGGGAATCCATACTGAATGGCTTTCTTCGAACAAATCGGTCACGCTGAATTACTTTCAAACTTGACAAGAATTTTACTACGATTCGGCTTCAATCCAGAGTCGCGTTACTCTCACACTACAGGTCGTATTTATGGGCTTACGCTTCGGGAAACTTTCCCCCCTGTTATGGCTCGACCCACCAACGTCTGCTACCGGGATCAATCAGACGTATCGCTGACCTTCGCTGGGCTGCATAAATGGGCCAAAGACGGCCTTTCGTGACTTCATCAGCTCATGTTCGCGATTGCCGAATAGATAGGATTCCTGCGAAGTCCTAGGGCATCCGATGGCTAACAATTGCATAGTGGGGATCTTGCGGCAGCTTGGCCAGACTAGTGTAATATTTCGGCTGTTGCACCCTCTGCAATATCAATGCTCCCAAACTTTCGCGCCATAAATTGCACCATAGTTGGGTGCCTTGACGTATCCGATGTTCAGCCCCCTCAAAAATGCCTGCCGGGAATCAGATTCAAGCGTTCCTGTATCTACAAACCAGGCTGGCCTTCTCCAATCTGGCCTTATTTTGTGGAGGCGCGCCCTTTCTAAAAACAGCCACCGAAAAAAGGTTTCATCTTTTCCGAAGCCAAAACCCAGAATGACAAGCGGGCAAAAGAAGAAGACTTCGAGCCAAGTACATTTGCCGTCCCAATTTCCAGAGCTCTCCTTCGCATACGGACGGAGCCCTCTTCCATGATATACCCAGCTGCGGGCTCGTTGAACAGATCCCATATAATGTGTCAGCCCAAGCCTGACGCTACGAAAATATCTGGCCATGCCGTGCGCATGCCAGATGGCAAAGTCCGATCTTGCATTGCTTATCTGCGAGTCAGAAAAATATGAGCTCCAAGGGTAGTAGTCGGTAAAGCCTTTCGTCTCGCGAAAGAACTCCGCCCCAATAGACTTAGATAGATTCTCATCAAAATTGACGGTTATTATCGGCGAGCTATTCCTTCTTGCCCATTCGACGATTGTCGAGTGATGCTCCGATGGCTGCCAGGATTTCATTCGGACACAAAATTCACGCTGTAAATCGTCTTTGTTCTCTTTGGGTCTCGCCAAATCGAGAATGTCGAAGAACTCCGTATTCGACATAGATTGCCGATCGTTCAGCGAGAGCCTCAGTCCCTGTGCTTCGGCTAAGTCGCTGAGCAAACCTTCCCAGCTTGACCCGTTGTCGTTTCGATGGCGGTTTATCCCGTTTCCAATTAACAATGCAGGCGGGGCGTCCCTTGTGAGAACTTCTTCCAGAGTTTGCATTTTCAGTTCATTCGCCCCCAATATTTTTGGTAAGTTCCCTTGTAAGTGGATTCGAGCGTGTCTGACCACAAGTGGCGGGCGCACGGAGATTTCAATTCGTGAGCGGAGGAGGGTCTTGCGAGACTATAGGACGGTGACGGTTTTCCTGATTGTTACTTTGGCGGCATGCCAGCCGCCCAAAGTGACCTTGGCTGAGGTTGATCAAAGCCAACTCACTGGTGCGGCCTCCGTCATCGACGGCGACACACTCGAAATCCACGGCGAGCGCATCCGGCTCAATGGTTTCGACTCCCCTGAGCGCGGCTCCATGTGCGGATCGGTTAATGTCTACAAAGAAGCCGCCTTTGCGTTGTCAGACTTCATCGGAGAGCGCACCGTCATTTGCGACATCAGCGGCAAGGACCGCTATGACCGCAGCATTGGTGATTGCGAGGCCGGCGGCAAAAGCCTCGCCGAATTCATGGTCAGCGAAGGCTGGGCGAGGGACTGGCCGCGCTACAGTCACGGCGCCTATGCCGATGAAGAACGTCAGGCTCGAAATGCCCGTCGAGGCATCTGGGGGCTAGACTGCCCAGCGGACCTTTGGGGTGACCGCAACTACGACTGACCGAGTAGCGGTAAGAAATGGGACCTCTTCAACGATTGGGGCGGAGAGCATCACCGAGTGCGTTTTTCCATTTGCTCTCCGTCGTTGCTCATCCTTGTAGCCGGGTCTTCCTACTGGCCGCCATCGCAAGCCCAATGCCCATCTTCATGGCGCGTCCAGGAATGAGGCAAGGTCGAGGATCTTGTCCGCTGCCAGGGCTTCGGCATGGCGGCGGAGTATTTGGGCGCTCGTTTGGAGTGACTTCTCAGGAATCCTGAACTGGACAGTGATTTCAGCAAGGGTCCTTTCGTGAACCAGTTTCACCGTGACATCCCGATCTTCAAGATCCACAACGACCGTATCAAATGACCATAGCTTTGTGCGCATGAGCTACCTCCAATGGATAGCTGAATGCTATTCGGGGTTGTGAGTTGGTCCGCGCATTTTGCGTGAATCAGGCTAGTCCATCTGACGAGATCAAACCGAAGCTGCCGAGGCCGCTGCCACATTGGAGAGAATATCGCGTGATTGCGCCGGCCTATTACCAAGCCCCGATCGATCGGTTCCTAAACCAGTCCGTCGATGAGATCCTCGGGCAACTGACGGCGGCGCACGGCTTTGCCCTGGAGCTCACGCAGCGTGATGCTTGGAAGGTGCAGATTGAACTGCTCCAGGACCAATTGAGGGAGCTCGACCACGGCGAGATCTTCTTCGAATTTGCGATCCCTCGCATGGGCAAGCGGGCAGATGTCGTTCTGCTGCTGGACGGCACTATCTCCGTGTTGGAATTCAAGGTCGGGGCTTCGAGTTTCGACCGCAACGCCATCGATCAGGTGCATGACTACGCCCTCGATCTCAAGAACTTCCACAAAGGTTCTCATGACCTCCCGATCGTACCCATCCTCATCTCCACGCGGGCACCCGGCGCGGCGCCCGAGGAGGCCAACTGGGCAGACGACCGGGTTGCCGCGCCCATCCTCTCCAACGGTGAGGAGTTAGTCCTGCTCCTGCGGGGGGTGGTGCCTCGGTGGACGGGCACGATTGATCCCAAGGCGTGGGTCAGGTCCGGCTATCTGCCGACCCCGACCATTATTGAAGCGGCTCAGGCGCTCTATCAGAACCATTCTGTCGAAGAGATTGCGCGATCCGATGCGGGGGCCCAGAACCTCACCGCGACGACAGAATGTATCCGTCAGATCGTGGAGGATGCGCGCGCCAATCAAAAAAAAGCGATCTGCTTCGTCACCGGCGTCCCCGGGTCAGGCAAAACCCTCGCCGGCCTCAACATCGCGACAGAGAGTTCGTACGAGGATGAGGAGGGGCGAGCGGTATTCCTATCCGGCAATGGACCGCTCGTGATCGTTCTGCGTGAAGCCTTGGCCCGAGACCAGGTCGCGCGCCTCAAGGCCAAGAAGGGGGATGCCCTTCGCGAGGTGTCGAGCTTCGTACAGAACATTCACCACTTCCGGGATGAGGCTCTGCGGCAGGAGACGCCGCCGCCCGAGCACATCGTCATCTTTGACGAAGCCCAGCGTGCCTGGACACGGGATCAGGCGTCGAAATTCATGCAGCAGAAGCGTGGGCAGGCGGATTTCAACATGTCCGAGCCGCAATTCCTGATCAGCGTAATGGACCGGCATGCGGATTGGGCGGTGATCATCTGCTTGGTCGGTGGTGGGCAGGAAATCAATACCGGCGAAGCGGGACTGGCGGAATGGATGAGCGCACTGCAGGCCCATTATCCGGATTGGGAGGTGCATGTCTCGGAATGCCTGCACGACCCCGACTATGGCCTCGAAGAGCACCGTGAAGGGCTTCTCGGGTCTGAGCGGGTAACATGGGAGGAAGGGCTCCACCTTGCTGTGTCTATGCGCTCATTCCGAGCGGAGAAGCTTTCGGAATTTGTCGGGCACATCCTTGATAATCGCCCTGAGGAGGCGCGGCGGGTTTATGCGGAGATCAAGGACCGGTATCCAATCGCTCTGACCCGGGACGTCGGCGTCGCCCGCCAGTGGCTACGCCAACATGCACGCGGGACTGAACGCCATGGGTTGATCGCTTCATCCGGCGCATACCGTTTGCGGCCCGAAGGTCTAAATGTGCGCGCCAGCATCGATCCGGCAAACTGGTTCCTCAACGGACCGGATGACGTCCGATCGGCGTATTACCTTGAAGAGGTCGCTACTGAATTCGACGTGCAGGGCCTTGAGCTCGATTGGGCAGCTGTCTGCTGGGACGCGGACCTTCGCTATGAGGATGGTGGGTGGAGCCATTACGCATTCAAAGGAACGCGTTGGCAGAATGTGAATTCACCGGATCGCCAACTCTACCTCAAGAATGCCTACCGGGTGATTTTGACCCGCGCTCGCCAAGGGATGGTTATCTACGTCCCTCGGGGGAGCGCTGATGATCTAACTCGGCCTCCAGAATTCTATGATAGTATCGCAACCTATTTAGCGAGGTGTGGCCTGGGGTGAGGTTCGCAGTTCTCAAAAGACCTCTGCGAACCTCCTGTTCGCTCATCGAAGGCCGCGTTTGCGCTCTTCCACAAATGGTTGCTGCATGTACCAGCTGCAGAACTTGACTGCTTGGGAGAGGGCGTCGACTTGGTCATTGTATCGGCCGTTCGGAAACGCTCGCAGCTCAGCCTCTAGAGTCGAAAGCCAATCCGCCTTCTCTGGAAGAAGCACCTTACCTTGCTCGACAGCAATCATGGCTTTCTCCATTCTTGTCACCTTGTTTTCGGTCGGGCTCATACTTTGCACGAAGTATGGATATTGAAAGCAAAAGTCAGTGCCATTGAGTTCTTCATTTAGTTGCTCGATTAATGCGATACCGTTTGACGCTTTTTCGATGATCAAATGATTTGGTTTGTTGCCATGACACGCCTGGAGGACGATCTTAAACAGCTTTGGAAATGTGCATCGTTGCCGAAACACACTTGTCAGATAGAGCTTCCCGTTGATCAGTCTAAAACTCATGATGACGGAGTACGAGCCAGAGTCGGTGCCTGACGCTGCATCTATGCTGTAGAAGCGAAGGTCGCAGAGCTTTGGAAGCGTCTGATATCGACGAAACTTGCTCAGATCAATGATCCCCCCGCCGTCTGGCACTGGCTCCTGCTGGAACTGAGCTTCGAACGCCCTATGCCCCATGACCCGGCGCTGTTTGTCGAGGTATTCGCTTGGATAACGCTCCGGGTGGAGTAGGTCTCCGACCGAACGTTCATGAAACAGGCCTGCTCCAATCGGGATTTTCTCATTTCGAAGTGCGATCGCTGGGAAGCTGAGTTGCGTCCAGTTCTCTTGTTCAATGAGATGTGCTGCGGGATCGTAGATCGAGAGCCGTTGCATGACGAGAACAATAGGCGTCGTGGCCGGATTGTTGGTTCGTGTCGATAGCGTCTCGTCGATCCATTTGTTCACAGCGAAGCAAGCTGTCTCACTGTCTGCGTCGGATGCGTCCAGTGGGTCATCAATGACAATCACGTCGCCACCCCGACCGGTGACATTTGAGTCGACTGATATTGCAATGCGGCCACCGCCTTGAAGTGTGGTGAACTCTCGCTCGCTATCCTTCGTCATCACACCTTTGAATGCAGGGAATATTTCCTGGATTTCAGGATGCGAAATGAGCTGTCGTGTGAGGTTGGACAATTTTATAGCAAGTTCGAGGGAGTGCGAAACTGCAAGGACTGTCTTCGTCGGGTCGTTGCCGATGATAAAGACTGGCCAGAACACAGAAGTTATCAGCGATTTTAGTGATCGCGGAGGCAGCGAAATCATTAATCGCCGGATATCTCCGTCACCGACGCGTTGTAGATGATAGCCCATCGCGTCTAGGTGCCAGCCGTCTTCGAGCTTCTTCGTTGGGTGAAGGTAGGAAAATGCCTTCCGTATAAAGCTCCGAAAATCTGTTCGACATAGCGCGTGAATATCCGACTTCAGCGCGTGGGCCTCCGGCAAGGCGATGACGTCAGTCATTCTTGATCTCCTTCTCTGCAATGGCTCGCTCAATGAAGCGAGCTAGAAGCGCGTGATCCTCCTCGCTCGCGGGCTGCTGCGAGGTTTCCCCTTCAGAGATGTCAGCGAAGTGCAGGTTGAGCTGTCGGAGTAGTTCGGTGAGCGCCTTAGCGTTCCCGTTCAGAGCATCAGTTACGAGGCGTTTTGCGACGGCTTCGAGTTTGGATACCTTTTTTGCCTTGCCGGCCTCCTTGATTTCGAGCTTCGTCTCCAGCTCTTTCGATAGGGCAGTCTTGAAGGATCGGGCGCCTTTAGGGCGCCCTTTCGGATTCCCCGATTGGCCAGGCTTGAATTGATGCTTCTTCGGCGGCTTCCCGTAGCCGCCAGCGTTCGCGGGCTTGGGCATGATCAGTCCTCCCGCTTCGAAGGTGCAGGCAGGGCGAGCACTGCTCTGGGCTTACCGGCATCAGAGAACGTCGCGCCGGATCCTGCCAGGCGGGCCTGCTGACCTGTCATGGCTTCCCATCGGCGTATAGCGACATCGACGTACTTCGGTTCGAGTTCTATCACACGCGCTCTGCGCCTTGTGCGCTCTGCAGCAAGGATCAGCGATCCCGAGCCACCGAAGCCGTCGATCACGATTTCGCCTGGATTGGTCAGATCAAGAATAGCGTCAGCAAGAAGGTCAGTCGGCTTCACGGTTGGGTGAGCAGCGAGGTCTTCATCGCGGCCCTTCCGGAAGCCCGCAGCACCTGCGTAAGTCCAGACATTCGACCGATTTCGGCCGAAGCGACCTAGCTGGATGTTGTTCGTGTGTGGGGCGGTCCCAACTTTATAGAGCGCGAAGAATTCGTGCTGAGAGCGGTAGAGTGACCCCATCCCGGGCGTTGTCTTGGCCCATGTGATGATGTTGAGCCGCTTCGAATACAGAGGATTTGCTGCAGCGAACAAATCATCGAGGTGATAGTGGTCCATGGCGATCAGGTGCAGTGCACCATCGACGCTATGAGATACTGCTAGAGAAAGTCCGTTGCTCAGAAAGGTCTGGAATTGGCTGTTTGACATTTCACCGGACCCGTACTGAAATTCAGTATGACCCTTCGAGGAGACGTCCCCTTTGATCCGGCGATTGTACGGCGGGTCTGTCAGGCATAGTCGCGCTTTGTCGTCGCGCATCAGCCGGCACCAGACGGCTGGTTCCAGCGAGTTACCGCAGATCAGCTCATGGTTGCCGAGGATCCAGTGATCTCCCAGCTTGGATATGGGCTCTTGAGGAACTTCGAGTTCTTCATCGTCATCCTGTGGGGGCTTATGCTCTGCCTGCTGAACGGCAAGATCAATCTCGACGATCTCGAAGCCAGTTGTCCGGAGATCGAGGTCGATTGCGGTATCAACAAGGTCGGTGAATTCGAGAGCCAGAAGTTCCCGGTCCCATCCTCCGCGTTCTGGAAAGCGATTGGCGGCGATTACGTACGCGCGTTTCTCTTCGAGAGACAGATGTCGAATGACAATCGCCTCGATATACTCCCATCCCAGCTCGGACGTAAGTTCCGAGCGTAGATGTCCAGAGAGGATGAAGCCATTTTCGTCCACAATGATGGGGTCAATCAGGCCATTCGCCCGAATAGATGCGAGCAACGCTTGCCGCTTTCCGCGATCGTGGGTGCGGGCATGGCGTGGCCACGGTTTCAACGACGCAATTGGAACGCGTTCGATGGTGGATTGAGTAATGTTCGATGTGAGTGAGGGTGCTGGCGTGGGTGCCATTTTGATCTCCGTTCAAACTCGAACGAACCCGCGGAAATTTCCACGTAGATCCGTCCGGCTTGCTGGAGACAAAACTGGCGTGCCCGGCAGGAATGGTTGGGGCACCCCGGCATTCAGCCGGGGCCAGCTTGGTCAGCTTGCCGTAGTTGCGACAACTGATCCTGCCAAGTCGAAGGCGTCAGTGATTCGTTACGAAGGGCAAGTGGCAATCACTCTTCGAGGAATTTCCGATCAACCGCATCCCGAAACGCCTTCAGCTCATTGATGTGAAATCTTCCATCCCGGTCGACGCCGGATTGTCCCTGAATGCGAAAAGCAAAGACTGTCTCTTCCTTGGCTTCCATATCGGCAATGACCTGGTCCAGTTCTTTGGGAGTGAATTCAAACACCATGTCTTCCCGGTGCATGCAGCCATAAGAGGAGCAACGATTGGCATCAAATGACACCCGCTCAACCGGCCGCGTTGGGAGCGTATGCTGGAAGGTCACGGAGACCGGGTGCAGCCAGGTGCCATTGATGTCGCTGGTGACATAGCCCTGCAGGGCGACATGACCCGTATCGCGAAACTTGTGGCCGCGAAGGAACTGATCCTCCTGCGGGCCCCAGATAAACTGGAAATCCTGATAGGCGCCGCGCGTATTGATTTCGATGGAAGGATTGAGCGGGTCATCCACAACACTCACGCCGGCGGCAAAGTCCGCTTCGGTCATTGCGAGAAATGTATTCTCCCGTTCTTCAAGTGTCTCGGTGACGGCGCACCCGGTTAAGACAAGGGCCAGGGCAGGGGTGGCGAGCAGGATTTTGTGGGTCGGCATGGAAGCTCCTTTTGCATTCAATGAGTCGCATTACCGCTCAGGTTGCGGCGGAGTTCAAGCAAAAAAGAGACTCATAGTCTGTAGATCAACCGGCAGCATCAGCGTCGCTTGGGCGCCATGGATATCCGCAAGAAATTTGGCAAGCGGCTCCGCACGCTACGTGAGGAGAGGGGTTGGTCGCAGGAAGAGTTCGCCGATCGGGCAGGGCTCCATCGGACTTATGTGTCTGCCGTGGAGCGGGGTGTCCGTAACCCCACGCTTTCTGTGTTGGAGCGATTGGCGAAGGCGCTCGGCGTGTCGATGGCAGAACTGGTTCAGACGATCTAGGCTGGCGGACTGATTTTGCTGCAGCGTATGTGCTCTGACACGGGTTGAGCACTCGGCCCAATGCCGTCATCTTTTCCCAATGTGTGGCAAGTTCTCTTACATGGCGACCTGGGCAGAAGTGCACAGCTTCTCGCAGCCACTTGCCGCGCGTCCCAGCAATGCGCCGGAAGTGACGGCCACGCCCATGCGTCGGGCACCGGTCATGCATCTTGGCAATAGCGGTCGCACCATGACGGAAATGCGCTGGGGGTTCACGAAAGAGCGGCAGGGGCGCCTCTATCCCGATCACATCCATGCTCGGGACGACAAGCTTCTCGCGTCCCGTCTCTGGCGCCCGCATTTTGAAGAACGGCGCGGCCTGCTAATCATCAACAGCTTCAATGAAGGCGAAGAAGTCCCGACGTTCAAACCAGATCGCATTACGCCGACCGGCAATACGAAGACTGTCCAATGGACGATCCGGCCGAAGGATGGCTCGCGCCTGGCGATTGCGGTCATCTACCGGGAGGTCCCTGCACCCACTGGGGTGGAGATGGAGTTTGTGATGTGCACGACGCTGGCCAACAAGGGGATATCCGAATTCGTCATTGGCGATCCGGACCAGCGTATGCCGGCTGTCCTGAATGAATCCGACATACCCGTCTGGCTGGGGGAGGTGCCGGCCAGCCTCGAACAAGTCCGCGCCTGTCTTTGTCCCTATGAAGATGATGGGGCCTGGGACATGCGCCCTGAAGGGCAGGGCAAGTCACCGGCTAAGCGCAGAGCATCCGGGCAGGGCGACCTGTTTTAGGAAGCGTACTCCCGAGCGTTCCACAGGAAAGTGGTGGGGAAATCTTGCCTTTGAGCGGCTCAAGGAGGAGGAGAACAAAACGAGAACTTTGTCTCAGAAGGAGATGCCGAATGGGACGCTACAAATCTGTCCTCATGGCTGAGCAGGATGCGCGGGATTTTCCGCACCACGTGTATGTTCCCGTTCCGCCGAACGGGCTGGGAAAGCGTATGGATGTCATTGCCGCCTGGATAGATTTGAACATCGGACCTGACTGGCGAATGCATGGGCATCTTGGGAAAGAAGGTCACATGGCTTGTTACATGTTCCGGTCAGAGGAGGCGGCGGGGGTGTTTCGATTGGCGCTTGAGGCGGGGGAGGTTTAGTTTTTCGCAATGGCGTTGCGCAGGGTTGTGGCAAGTCAGGGTGCGATAATTCGGGATTATGGTCTCTCGACCGTGCGGGCGAACCAGTGATCAAAGTGCTGAGTGTACCGTCGGTTCGAATGCGGCTGTCACCTTCATGAGGCATCGGGCCCGGGAACTTCGGGTCTCTATTTGGTCCGATGAGCGATAGCAGGCAGCAAGTGTGCGCCGATGCCAGTGCGTCGCTCTGGAAGATGGGTGGCAAGAGTCAAATTGTTGCCTCCAGGGTGATGAGAGGGTACGCAATAAACTATAAGTAGCGCTGGGTGGGGCCCATTAAGCAAACATGCCATATTTGGCTGGCAAGCGTTCTGGCGGAATGATTGGGAGGGGCAATGACCGACGAGTTTTCATTCTTGCATGCCGCGGACTTGCATCTCGATAGCCCGTTGTCGGGACTTTCCCGCAAATCCGAAGAGCAAGCCCATCGCATTGCGGACGCTTCCCGTATCGCATTTGAGAATCTGATCTCCCTGGCTATCGAAGAAAAGTGCCGCTTTGTCCTGCTTGCAGGAGACCTCTTTGACGGGGATTGGAAGGATTATCGAACCGGAGTTGTATTCGCCGCGCAGATGCGGCGCCTCCATGAAGCGGGGATTTACGTCTATGTGGTGCTTGGGAACCACGATGCTGAAAATCGCTTCGTCTCAAGGCTCGATTTGGCTGAGAATGTCCACCTCTTCAGCTCGCGCTCGCCTCAATCCATTGAGGTGCCAGGTGTTCAGGCGACAATTCATGGAATGAGCTATCCGCAGCGAGATGTTACAGACAATATTGCTGCGAGCTATCCAGCGCCTGTGTCTGGCCGTTTCAATATCGGCGTGTTGCACACGGCCTGCGAGGGCCGAGCGGGGCACATGCCTTATGCGCCCTGCACGAGTGAGCAACTTGCAAGTCACGGCTTTGACTATTGGGCGCTCGGCCACGTCCATACCCGTGAAGTTCTTTGCGAAGATCCATTGATTATCTATCCGGGCAATCTGCAAGGCCGGAACCCTCGGGAAACAGGAGCGAAGGGTGCAACGATCGTGTATGTTTCCGACGGGGGGATCCAACGCCATGAGCATCGATCATTGGATGTCGTTCGATGGGAACGCTGTGACGTCGATGTTTCTGGTCTCAGTGATCGCAACGATATTCTGACCCGCATTCGGGGTGTACTTCAGCAATTGATTGCTGACAGCGAAGACCGCTCACTGGTTGTGCGGCTGCGGCTCACTGGTGAGAGCACGCTACATGCGGAACTCACTGCGGATCGGATACGTCTTCAGGAGGATGTCGAAACAGTAGCGGCAAGCGTTGCCGACGATCTCTGGATAGAGAAATTAGAAGTGTCGACTAAGAATGTCGGAATAGTGTCAGGAATCGATCCTTCGATTGCAGGGAGACTTGAAGCTGCAATTGCCGAAGCTGGCAGTGACGGAACGCTCGAAGATGAACTCGAACGCATACTCGCTCCCGTGAGGGTGAAGTTCCCAGCAGCGGCTCATTGGGACCAGCTTGAGGTTTCACTCAAAGAGTCAGCTGGCGGATTAGCAACCGAACTCGCAAAATCCATCCTCACCAGATCATCAAGCAGTTAAAATGAAATTCGAACGCATTCATCTGGAAAAGTACGGTGCGATTGTCGCGCGCGAGATCGACCTTTCTGACAAGGCGGGCCTGGTTGTCATCTATGGACCGAACGAGGCAGGCAAGAGCACTTTGCTCAGCGCCATAACTGACCTCCTTTATGGTGTGCCACATTTGTCCCCGCACGGAGCAATATTCGGCAACAATCAGATGCGTATCGAAGCTACACTCAGGTTGGCGAATGGCGCAATATTGGAACTCCGGCGCAAGAAAGGCCGACCTCCAGGAGACCTCACGGATCCAAGCGGCGCGCCAATGAGTGTTCAGCTCGATTCTCTGCTCGCGGGGACGGACCGGGACCGCTTTGGTACACTCTTTGGAATCGACCATGTATCTCTCAGGGAGGGTGGGCAGAAGCTGCTTGCTTCGGATGGAGAACTCGGCCGACTAATCGTAGAGGCTGGCGGTGGACTAAGGACGCTGATTACGACCCTTGATGAGCTCAAAGTTGAAGCCGACAACCTATTCACACAAAACAAGAGCCGTACCCGACAATTCTATCAAGCGCTTGACGCTTTTCAGACTGCGGACAAGCAAGTTAAGCAGGCCACGACGACAAGAGACGCATTCCTCAAGTCGCAGAAGGCCGTATCTGCCGCGCAAGAAGTTTTGGTTGAATTGCGCGTGCAGCAAAAGCTGGCTCGGGAAGAAATTAGCCGCCTCGATCGGATAAGAAGAGTTGCGCCGCAATTTCAGTCATTGACTGTTTTAGAAGCAACGCTTCCCGATTTTGCCGACATAGAAGATCTCGCAGATAATCTTGCGACCGAGATATGGGCTGCGATCAAATCAGTAGAGACGGATAGAGAAGCCCTTGAGCGAGCGGAGGAGGCGTTCGGGCGCATTGAGGCACAACTCAGTGAGCTCATGATCAACGATGAAATCGTCGAAGCTGGCCCGGACATAGAGGAGGCGGATCGGCTGGCAACAAATGTGGAAAGCGCCCGGCGCTCCATGCCAAAGCGGCTTGGCGAACTTGCTGACGTCAACGCGAAACTCGACAGCCTTAGAAGACTATTGGAAGTCGGACCAGAAGAAGACCTCGAAGCCAGGGCACCAAGTCGCGCTGCAATCGAGGAAGTTCGCTCGCTCGCTTCAGCAGCAGTCACTCTGAACGCCGATATAAAGACTGCGGAGAAGCACCTGGAGGAAATCAGGGACAACCTTGCGTCCCTGCACCAAAAGCAGACAGAGCGCGAAGCGTGTGGGTTCGACCTGCCCGCACCGGTTTCTGCTTTGGAGTTGAGCACTTTGACAAGTCGTGCTCGTGACCTTGAAATCCGGCGAGCGCAGTTTGCTAAAAGTCAGTCCTCAATCGATGCGGATGCGCTGGCATTGGATATCTCTTCTGTTTCTGATCTTTCGCGCCACAACTGGCCGAGCGTTGTAGATGTGAAGCACGAGCTCGAAGCAGTCGGCTTGCTTGAAACTGAGCGACGGGATGAACAGGTCGGCCTCAAGGCCTCGACGAGGCGGGCGGAACAGGCAGCAAGTCGACTCGCCAGCCTCGCTGCAGGGACCGAACCACCAGTCCCATCGGTAGTTGCCGAAGCGCGATCTGCGCGGAACTCGGACTGGAGCGAAATCCGAGCCGCTTATCTCGATTCACCTGATGACGACTGGCAGCGTCCACCAGCTCAGGAGAGAGCGGCTCATGCGTCACAATTCGAGCGTGCGCAGGATTTAGCCGACCGGCTCGTAGATCGGCGCGATGCGGAGGCACAACGACTTGCTGACATCGTAGCCGTCGAGAGAGAAAAGGTGGAGGCAGATCGAGAGAGTGAGCGCGTCAGGTCTGCAATTACCGATATCGAAGCGAAAATTGAGCTTCGAAAGCAGGCATGGGTTCATGCTTGGGCTTCAGATCCGGTCATTGCCGGTGATCTCAGGCGTTTGGCGTCGTACGCGGAATCGCGCGAAGCCATCATAGAGCGCCAGGAGAAGCTCGATGCCTCACGACTGGAGTTGGTGAAACTCGCAACGGAAGTGGAGGGGCTCACCCAAATGCTTTTGCGAGCAGAGGAAATTGCTTCGCTTGATCCTGAACCATCCCTTGCGGCTCGCGTCCAGAATGCAGTGGCAACCCTCAAGAAGCACGAAGATTTTTATGGTGACTACAGACGGGATGCAGAGGCGCTCACGACGCTGAAGTCAAGGGAGGAGCGGGGCGTAGAAGCAATTGCTCGACTCGCTTCGGCGCGCGACGAATGGTCTGCTAACTGGTCGCAGAAAATTGTTGTTTTGGGGCTCAGTCCAAACGCTACGGCGGATCTTGCTTCCGAGGTCGCGTCTGAATGGCTGGCTGCGGCAGGCATATTCTCCGCCATCAATCTGGCATCTACCCGAATACGGCGGATAAACGAAGATCCCGAAACGCTGCGCAAGCAGTTAGTCGACTTGCGTACACGTGTTCGTGTCGAATTGCCGGAAGATGACGTCGCAGCGGCCCATCAGCTGAAGCTGAAGCTGCAGGAATCATCGAGACAAGCACATAAGAGAGAAGCGCTTCTGCCAGAACATGAAAAGGCTCGTTTCGACAAAGAAGCGGCAGAGAAACACGTTGCAACTTCAGTAGCGAGATTGGATCACCTTGCAGCAACGAGCCGTTGCAAACCGGAAAGTCTGAAAGACACGGCCGATCGCATTAAAGACCGTTCAAAGCTGCGAATTGACATCGACGCATTAAAGCAAACCATCATCACAGCGGGAGACGGAACTCCCCTAGATGCATTGAAAGTTCAGTGGCAGGAGCAAGATCCTGATCAACTCGCTGCCAGATTGGCCGAACTCAAGCAGGATGTGGATCGGCGAGACACGGAAATTGAAGCCGCCATTGCTGCGCAACAAGCAGCGGAAACGGAAGCAAGGGCATTTCTCGATGATGATGGTTTGAATGGCCTGTTTGCAGAGCGTGAAAGTGCCAGCGCAGATATGCATCGCATCATCGAGCGGTACGTTGAGATTTCGTTAGCGAAATTTCTTCTGGAAGAGGCAATTGAGAAAGTGCGTGCGGAGCAACAAGACCCTCTGCTTGTTCGCGCAAGCGAACTATTTGCTAATAGTACGCGTGGTGAGTTTACCGGAATTGATACAGATGTGAGCCAGGACGGTGAGCCAATTGTTGTGGGGAGACGTCCGAATGGAAGCAATGTCCATTTGTCTGAGATGAGTGATGGCACCCGAGATCAACTTTTCTTGGCTTTCAGATTGGCCAGCGTTGAGCACTATTCTCAGAATGCAGAGCCCCTACCGCTCGTTGCCGACGATGTTCTTGTCCATTTCGATGACGATCGGGGGCGTGCCACGCTAGAGCTGCTCGCTGAACTCGGTTCAACCACGCAGGTTTTGTTGTTTACTCATCACGAATCCGTCTTAGCGGCCGCGAGCGGGCTCGTTGCGGAGGGCCGGGCATCCATTGTCAAGCTGCACCGATGAATTCATGGTGCGCCCGTAAGCAACAATGACCGCGAGATCGACGTAACTATGAGCTCCGAGTCTAGCGCGCCCCATCGTCGTTTCGATCGCTATTGTTGGCAAAGCGACGCATGTGTTGATTATGTTCAAATTTCTATTTCGAGTCGTAGGACTCACAGGTTTGGTGCTCGCAGATGAATAATACGCCGCGATGGATACGAGATCTACATAGGTTCCTGCCACTAAGGAGCCAATTCGTTCTCTCCGGTAATATTAGAGATCGCTATCCCGTCACAATTGATGGGGCGCAGCCGATGCTGCTGCCGCTGGTTGAGTATCTGATGTATGAGATCGCGCGCTCTGGGCTGGAAAGAATAATCGCGTTCGATCCGGTGTCCGGATTCATTTCACCTCCATCGTTCGATCGAGACAATAGCGACGATATCCGGTTCTTTTCGACTCTCGGGGTGAACTTTGGCGAGGCGGGTCGCGCAGCGGTTTCGCTCGAACGTTTTTTTGAGACACTTCCAGCGCTTGTTACATCTCCGCCTGAGCCTGTCGTTGTCCTCGCGGATTTCGCCTCTCGACTTGTGCAACGTCCAGACAATCTGCTCGATATCGAGCATCGTGGATTCACGAGGGCATTGATTATGTCCCAGCATGCTGAACCTCGGGCACATCCGGTTACTGGTCATGCGTGTTTCAATCCGATTATTTGGATCGTCGATAAAGAAGGGGATCTCCCTGACTGGTTCACAGTAGACAATCCCCGGATCAGGCACATTGCGATTCCCAAACCTGATCATGTGGTGCGTAGGTCCATTGCACCTAGCATGTTGGCTGCGACTCCTGGTGGACGTAATTTGCAAACCGAACAGCTTGACGACTTAGCCCAGCAATTCGCCGACGCCACGGATGGGCTGCGATTGATAGACCTTGATGGCGTTGCCGAGATCATGCGCACTGAACAGATCGATGTCAGAAATGTCGGTGATGCGGTCAGGCGATACAAGCTGGGGGTGACCGAAGATCCTTGGCGGAAGCTAGATTGGGAGCGTCTCAGGAATGCAGACAGCATCGTTCGCCGTAGGGTGAAGGGTCAAGATAAGGCCGTTCGTCACATGCTCGACATTGTCATGCGTGCGGCGACGGGGATTGGTGGCGGACGAGGCGGAAGGCCACGCGGAGTTGCTTTTTTGGCTGGTCCAACCGGAGTAGGGAAGACCGAGCTCGCCAAAACCATGACTGAACTGCTCTTTGGTGACGAACGGGCTTATATCCGGTTCGACATGAGCGAATTTTCCTCAGAGCATGCTGATCAAAGGCTGATTGGTGCGCCGCCTGGCTATGTCGGTTATGATACCGGGGGTGAGCTGACCAACGCTATTCGCGAGCGGCCTTTCTCGGTCATTTTGTTCGATGAGATCGAGAAGGCGCATCCCCGTATCTTGGATAAGTTTCTGCAAGTTCTGGACGACGGCGTGCTTACCTCCGGACGTGGCGAAAGGGTCTATTTTTCCGAAAGCTTGATTTTGTTCACTTCCAATCTCGGAATGAGTGCGAAAATTGAGGATGGGAGTAGGCGCATCAATGCGACGCCTGAAGATTCTTACGAAACCATGTCCGCCAAGGTGCGGGCAGAAATCGAGCGCCATTTCAAACTCGAAATTGGGAGGCCTGAGTTGCTCAATAGGATCGGTGAAAATGTCATTGTTTTTGATTTCGTCCGTCCAGAACTAGCGAGTGAGATTTTTGACTCGCTGCTGAATCGTACTCTAGGTGATATCAGCCGTGATCTTTCTTTGGACATTCAGATTGAGGCGGACGCGCGAGATGCATTGAAGCAGCATTGCTTGGCGGATCTGTCCAATGGCGGGCGTGGCATCCGAAACGCTATAGAGGTTTCCTTCGTCAATCCGCTTGCCAGGCTAGTGTTCGAGCGCGGAGACGCCGCCGGAGAGTCCATCCAGATTGTTGGTTTTCATCATGGCGTCGCCGGCGCACAACTAGAGGCGTCCAGACCATGATCGAACCTGCGAAGGGACTCGGCCTTTCCCGCATTCACTTTCCGATCACTGCATTGGGATACGGACGAAGAATTGGCATCTGGCTCCAAGGATGTTCAATTCGTTGCCGCGGTTGCATGAGCGTTGATACTTGGGCCGCTCCAAAATCCCTGACCCCAATTGATACCGTGCTCGACTCAATTGGGATCTGGCTGGGCACGGCCGACGGCGTTTCTATCACGGGCGGAGAACCCTTGGAGCAAGCCGAGCCTCTATCTGAGCTGCTTCGCGCTATTCGCAGACGTATGAATGGGGACATTATCCTGTTTTCGGGACACGACGCAGATGCATTGCCCATAGGGTCCGACGAAGTGCTCGAATGTATAGATACGCTGGTTGCGGGTCCTTTTGAAGCTGCGCGGCCTGACAGTCGGCCACTGATTGGGTCATCCAACCAGGTCATTCACTTCATCACACAGTTTGGCCGAGACCGGTATGAGCTGTTCGCTCAAGAGGCAAGCTTGCGACCGACGGTGGACTTGGTGCCCGAAGGTGATGGGTTTTGGCTCGTAGGTATTCCACGACATGGGGACTTTGAGCATCTGACAAAACTTTTGGGTGAAGACGGGGTCACTCTAAAAACCTCGGCGGGCCGCATCGGGCGCGCTCCGTGAGCCGCCTTGCGAAACAGTGCCCGAAATGCGGCAGCTTCCGGGAACTCGGAGAGGTCGTCTGCGAGAATGTATTGCCGGAAGGTGATACTTGTGGATTTTCCCTGATGAATATTCGGCCGGCTCCACCCGTCCGTATGCAACCACTAGTTCCGCCTATAGAAGACGAAAGTCCAGCCGTAGAGTCCACGCCACCAGTTCCGGATCTAGCCCGTACGGTATGCGCGAATGGTCACGAAATCGAATTGGGTGATATCGAGTGCATCGTTTGCGGTGCACCAGCTTCAGACAGTCTTGCTCAACCTGCTGAGGTGCTAACTGTAGGTAGTTGGCAGCTAACTGAAAGATTTGAGCCCGTTACTGACGAGGCAGAGATTTTTCGGGTTCGACATGAAGAGTCAGGTCGATTTGGCGTGTTGCGTTGGTTTGGTCATGGCGTGGAGCCACGGACGCGCACGTATGGCGCCCTTCAGGGCTTGGATAACTCAAACCTCGCCAGATTGTTGGAATTCGGGCGCACTGAAGAACGGTCCTGGGAAGTCTGGGAACAGACGACGGATGCGTCTCTCGCGTCGATAATGGCTTCAGGCCGGATCAACCTAGAACAATTGTCAGGACTACTGACTCAACTTGTGGAAGCCTTGGAGGCGCTTGAAGCTGCCAACCTTCGGCATGGGAATCTGACTCCCTGCGCCATCCGATTCCGAAATGGTGACCTCAACGCACTGGAATTGGGCGATCTATCGACAGCGACGCTTGCGGAATTCGAATTGGAATCCTCCGGCTCAGGAAACATGAGCCGATACTCGTCTCCTGAGGCAGTCGTTGGCACACAATCCGGAGCTTCCGATTGGTGGAGTCTTGGCGTGGTGCTGATCGAAGCACTGACGCAGGGCCGATATTTTGAACAGATCAATGATCGCGCGTTCCTCCTGCAAGTCATAGCGCGCGGTGTGGATATGCCCACCGATTTATCCGCCGACTGGATAATGATTTTGAAAGGCCTTCTCACTAGAGATCACGCCCATCGCTGGCGTGGACCTCAAGTACGCCAATGGCTTGCGGGTGAGCGTGACATTCCCGTTTTCTACGAGATTGGTCGAGAAGCTGATGGTACCGGTCCTTCTCTGGTAATCGGAGGGCAACCAGTCTACAGCGCGTCCTCTTTTGCGTTGATGGCTGCAACGGCAGAAAACTGGGGCGAGGCATTGGAACTCGTCGAACTAGGTAATGTTGCGACCTGGCTCGATGCCATCGGGCAGGAGCGCGCTGCATCAGACCTTAAGGGCATTATGGACGAGCGCGTTGTTGAAGCAGACATCCGCTTCGCTCTAGCGCTCTTAGCACTCAATCCGCATTTGCCGCTCGTTGTTCGGGGGGATATAAAAACTCCCAATCGCTTGCTTGAAGAGTCAGATTCTGCAGGAGTTTGGTTCGATCGCCGTGTCGTCGCAATTCTTAAGCGACTCAAGCGCGAGACTTGGCTGATCAGACTGTCAGAGCGCGCTAGACGAGTAGAGAGCCGAGCGGAGGAGCTGGGGCTAACACTCGTGCCAGCCAGATTCGCAGTGACGCGACTTGCCGCCTTTGAGGCCCGCTTGGAGACGATCTGGCGAGCGAGGCGTAGCATGTTTCCAGATGCGCGAGCACCCGGGCTTTCAGCCTTGCTTGAGAGACGTACGCTTACGGATGAAGATCTCATTCTGCTCATCTGTGCGGAAGACAGCGCTTTCAAAACCATAGATGAGGTGTTGGATGAAGCCGAGCGCCTGTCTCTTGAGGTGGATCAAACAGCGCTAGACAGAGAGAGGGCTAGTAACGCGCTCGAAATGTCGAAGCGCCAGATTCTCGAATTATTGTCGGACCAGCTGGGTGCATTTAAGCGGTGTGGGGTCGAAGCCCTCGACAACTGGGCAGACGCTTTGCGTCTCGGTCGCCGATTGTCGCTGGCACAGCTGCTTGTGTTGCATGATCGGAATTTCGATATTTGGGCGGAACCTCCGCATCAGGACTATCTTCGAAATATTCTGCAGTTTCTGCAGAAAAAGATACTTGTGGGAGTTCAACGTGGCCCCTTGGTCAAATTGCAGATTGGACGTAGTGCAAGCAGGATCGACCTAATGGACCTCGAGGATGGCAAGGTCGCACAAACCCTCCTCGATCGATTGATCACGCGCGACGAACAGCCATTGAAGCTTTCACCGTCCAAAGGGCGAAGTGATGAGCGTCTCGCAAAGTTGAAGCGGATTGCGAAGGCATCGGACTTACATAGGCGAGAAACTGGTGTGAGTGCGCTTGTGCTGGCTTGGCCGCTTGTCGGTTTCGAGGACCGAACCTTGGCCGGGGCTGCTTCCATTCGCCTCGCACCGATTATTCTCTGGCCGGTCCGCATTCGAGTGTCGCAAGGGCAGACAATGATCGCGTTTGATCCCGAACGTGATGCGGAGATGAATCCAGCGTTGGAAAGAGTATTGGGGGAAGATACCCTTGCCCTGTGGCGCGACCGTCTCGGACCTGCACTTCGCAGCGAAGTCCAAAGTATAGCCGATGTCTTGGATAGCTTGGGGGATCTGACCAGTTTGCCTGACTCCACGGCACTGGTTCCCGTTCCTGATGCAAATTCGTTCAAAGGGCGAACCTATCCAGAGGTTGTTTCGGCTGGAGCGGTTATGTTGGCTGATTTTCCAAGTCAGGCGATTGTTGAAGATCTTCGCAACGTCTTGGGAAAGTCTTTGTCCGGTTCTTCGCTTGAGGTCTTGTTGCGACTAATCGATCCCGTCGTACCAGAAGCTCAGGATAGAAAAGGTGAAGCGGATCGGTACACGACTTTGCCTGCCGACCCTTCCCAGGAAGATGCTGTGCTTGCCGCACGTCAGGCGCCAGGTATCAAGCTTGAGGGTCCACCAGGAACGGGAAAAAGCCAGACGATTGTAAATATCATCACTGACAGCATAGGTCGTGAGGAGACCGTTATGTTGGTCTGTGAAAAGCAAGCGGCGCTAGAGGTAGTTCACAAACGGTTGCGGGCGGAGGGGCTAGGGCACCGTGTTGTTAGAATAGAAAACACCCAATCGGATCGCAAGCGATTGCTGGAAGAATTGAAGGCGCAGATTCCTGCGGTGTTAGCAACACCTCGCGATCGACTCAGCCATTTAATGACTCAAAGGTCAGAGGTCGCGGCGACAATTGATCAGTTGGAACATGAGCTGACCTCATATCACGATGCTGTCTATGCGTCCTCAGAAGAGCTTGGGCTGAGTTTCAGGCATGTTACGTCTAGGATCGCCTCGAGCGATGCGGAGGCTGGTGATCTGGCGTCACCCGATCTGCGTGCCAGACTTGGTGCATTGAAGCCTACAGAACTCGAACAAGTCGTTGGTGAATGCATCGGTCTTCTTGAAACTTGGTATGAAGCGGATCTGTCAGATCCGGCCTTGTCCATATTCAAGGTCTTTTCCAGCGATGCGGCGCTGGAAGAACGGTTGGAAAAAGGGTTCTCGCTGCTTGCCGATGCCGAAACACGCCGCAGGGCAGCACTGAAGTCGGCGCAGTCAGTTGTCGGGTTGCCGCCGAGCGTCAGTGAGCAGGCGTTGCGTGAATGGCTTGAGCTGGTGGGCAGCCGAATTAGGACTCTTGAGGTCAAGCCTAGAAAAAGAGCTTTGCACTGGAAATCTCTGCTGACGGCTCGCCCTGACGACAGGTCGCAGGCCCTTGAGAAGGCTGCAAACCTTGAGCGGATGATAGTGCAACTGCGGGAAATCGCGCTGACACCAGAGGAGCGAGAGCTTTATGAAAGGATCGCTTCAGCCGATCGCGATGTCCTTCAGGACCTGAAGTCCGGAACTACACTTTTCTCAGCCCAACGCCCCCTTTTGGATGGTTTGAATCTGATGGCGGTCTTCTCTCGTCGTCGCATTCGGCGTGTCCTCAGTGCGCTCGGCATCAGTGACCGTCGTAGCTCGGCCGAGATTGCCTGCCGGTCTGCAGGCAAGGAACTTTTGCTTCGTAAGTTGCGTTCTGAGTTCGAAGATATCGTTCGCAGTTTCGATCTGCGCCAGAACGCTGCCCATCTGAATGCTGAGGACTTGCGTGATCGTGCCGCTAAACTGCTCACCGCTGTCGAGCAGGCGCAAAATCTGTCGAACGATATCCAATCGTGCCCCTGGTCGGAACTCCTTTGGGGCGAGCTTGGCGGGGCGCAGGCAAACTGGGAGGGGGCGTTCGTGCGTCTCGAGGCAGCTGCTGAATTAGCCTCTGCGTCTGGGGCGGCGTCCCAGTGCCTGTCTGATTTGGAGCAATGGACTTCAAATGAATGGGTGAAAGCGCGCAACGCAGAACTCGCAAGGCACATTCCTCTGAATGCTGACATTAAAGCAGTCATCTCAGCTCTTCCGCGTCTCCAGCCCTATCAGATCTTTCGCCAAAGCCGGATTAGTGAACGGGCTTCTTCTGTCTTCAAGGCGCTAGAGTCGCAGCGCTCGCGCCTTGATGTTGACGATGCGGGTCGACGTATGAGAGCCGTCGCGGCATTTGTACGCCGAGAGGCTGCGTTAGCATGGTCTGAACAACTGCGCCGCAAAAATCCGGTCCTGGCCAATCCGCCTCAGAAAATCGCAGGAGATATAGACCGTTTGTCTCATGCGGATGCAGATATGATCGACACCAACCAAAAGTATTTGGCTCATATCGCCCCTGAAGGATTGTCCACTTTCCAATCCTGGTCGAAGATCCTGAATATAGGCGGTGTCCACGCACGACGATTGCGTCAGGTTTTTGAAGAAGGTCGCGAAATGGGCCTTCTGAATGCAAGACCCATCTGGCTAGTTAATCCGGATGTTGCAAGTCGAATTTTTCCTCTCGAGTCCGGCTTGTTCGACGTCGCAATTTTTGACGAGGCATCTCAAATGCGGGTAGAAAGCGCCGTTCCTGCACTTTATCGCGCCAAACGTGCGATCATTAGCGGCGATTCCAAACAGCTACCGCCCACGGCATTTTTTGGATCGGCAGTGAGTGACGATGAGGATGATATTTCACTCGACGAAGCATTGGGGGAGGATGCTGATGCAGAGGCAGTTGACCGCCGTCGACAAGAGACCGCGCTCAACCGACGTCATGTAAAAGATTGTCAGGATCTTCTGGCACTTTCTCAAGGTGTATTGCAGGAGCGCAACCTGACAATCCACTATCGATCTTCCTACCGCGAGCTTATCGAATTCTCAAATGCTGCCTTCTACAATGGTTTGCTGAACATTCCCGTGAACCATCCTGAAGGAGAGGTTCGCCGCCAATGTCCGGTCGAGGTTCGGCGAGTGGATGGATTGTATCGTGGTCAGTGCAACCGCGATGAAGCGGAAGCTGTTGTCGCTCACCTCGCCACGCTTTGGGGCATATCGGATAGGGATCCGCCGACGACGGGAGTGGTGACGTTTAATTTGAAGCAGGCTGAATTGATTGAGGAGTGCCTGCAGGAGCGTGCCTCAAAGGATAGGCAGTTTCGAATAGCGCTTGAACGAGAACAGGGGCGCAAGGAGGACGGTGAGGATGTCAGCTTCTTCGTGCGAAATCTGGAGAGCGTCCAAGGTGATGAACGCGATCATATCGTTTTTTCGACGACTTTTGGAAAGGATACGCAGGGTCGCTTCAAACGAAGTTTTGGAGCGCTGACACAAACGGGAGGCGAACGTCGCCTGAACGTCGCCGTCACTCGTGCTAAGTCGAAGGTGACAATTATGACTTCCATGCCGACGCCGGAGATTTCGGATTTCGTCGGTCGTCAACGTGGACCTACCAAAGCTAGAGACTATCTGCAGGCCTATATGCGCTATGCAGAGCTAGTGACGGCAGGTGAGCTGGATGCAGCGCGAGCGCAGCTGGGTGCATTTGAGGCTACATCGCTACCGACAGGTCACGACCCATGGGACGATGAAGCTGATGCCATGGTACAACGGGTTCGAGAGTTGCTGGAAGTGAATGGCTTTAGCACTGCATTGAGACCACTAAGCGGAGCTTTCGCTGTTGATGTAGCCATTATTCATCCTCTCACCGGGCTGTATTGCCTCGGTGTCGAGTTAGATAGTCCACGTCATCCCATACTGAATTCTGCGAAGGCGCGGGACATTTGGCGACCTAGGTTGCTCCAACGTCAGGGAATGCAATTACATCGCGTCATGTCAGCAGCGTGGGCGGCAGATCCGAGTAGAGAGCGTCAGCGATTGTTGCACGCCGCCCAGATAGCAACACAACGAGAAGAGGGTAGAGAATGAGCGGGTTGAAAGTTGCCTCTTACCGGGATTTAGAAGCAGAAAGACGACGGGCTGAAACAAGGGATCTCGCACATATCGTCCGGAATCTGGAGAAGCTGGAACGACTCGCAGAACGCTTGTCTAGGTTTGAAGATGTTCCCGAATATTTGGTCGCGTCCGTTCGGGCTCGCCTTGCTACTGCAAGTCAGCCGATGACTCCGGATGAACGGCAGGATGTCATTCGCAGCCTTGCAAGCGAGATCGTCAAGTTCGAGCATGCGATTGCCCGTGCGAACGAAGATCGGGAACGCTTATCGCTCTTGGCGCGAAGCTTAGCGAGACAGACGAGTGGTGAAAAACGACAATTTCTTGAGACTGTTGTCCGTAAATCGAGTGCTGCTGATCGTGATACTTTTACGGATTTACGTTCTCGCGTCGAAGCGGTGGTAACCGAAGCAATCCTAGAGGAGCCCGCCGCCGCTTCAGAGCGAACAGATATTTCAACTGAAACACGTGACATCGTTGAAGCGCTAATGTCTCCGTCGATTGCCAAGCGGACACTCTCCACGCTGGAAAATCCCAAGCAAGCTCAAATTAACCGCTTTCTCGACATGCTGGGACAAATTGGTGAAGCGGGCGCACACCTCCGTACACGGGCTCAGGACGTGTTCGATGCATCCGCGGAATCTGATTTTCAGCTCAAGCTGGATGCTCTCTATTTGGATGCAGCGGCCGTGCGGGAAGCCGAACGCAACCGACATGAGGCACGCGCAGTCTGTGAGGAAGCACTCGACATGCTCGCTCCACTAGACGACGCTGTTTCGGAGGAGTTTAAGATGCGTCTGCAGCAGGGAGAAGAGGATGACGCTGAAGGTCGGCGTAGCTTAGCGCGAAAGGCCATTGATCATGCGCAATTAATAGTTCGTCAGAAAGATGCACGACGAGCGCGAGAGTCGATGATAGATGGTCTAAAGTCGCTGGGCTATGAAGTTCATATCGAGGGTGAAGAGTGGAAGCCCGGACAGCGCATAACTGTTAGTCGACCTGACGAGCCAAACTACGATGTACAACTTGCTGCTCGCGAGGACGGAAAGGTGCAAACTAAGGTTCGAGCCTATCAACATGGCGGGCGATCTGGCGGCGTCAACGCCCGTGACGCGGAAGTCGAAGAGCGGTGGTGCAGTGATATTCGCACATTACACGCGCGAATGGAAACCGAAGGTTTAGGCGCAATGCTAGAGCGCGATGAGGCGCCTGGAGCGCTTCCTGCCGTTGTGATAGAACGTCCCGAACGACGTGACGATAAGAGAGCGGATTCTAAGCTCCGTATAAGGAAGCCTGGTGCGTGAACTCAATTTGTTCGCCATCCTTCGCTGCTCTTGAGTGTCCAAACTGCTCACATGAACTGCGTCTGTGTTTGTTAATCGGTGCTGAATTGCCTCGAGCCTATTCAGCGCCTCATTCAAATTTCGGAAGAACGGAATGATGGGGTGCTGGGGCCACCTATGAGATCATTGGCGCAAAATAATTGAGCCAAAGGCGATCTACGGCGTTGCGATGCGCTTTGCTTGGGGCCTTCAAGCCCTTACTATCTAAAGCCAGCTGGCAATCGGCATTTGATGACTGTCCCTGATTAGCCAATTGTTTCTTGTAATTGATTGACCCACCCCCGCGATTAGGTTCAATTCTCATAAAAAGAACCGTGAAAGCAGGGGGTAGAGAGCAGCAATTTCGACTGAAATCATTTCCCGCTGCCTGTCCATAGATCTCGAAGTCGATCCCAATAAGGCTAGAATATTTGAGCTGGTAGGTGTGCGGGGAGATACCGGCGAAAAAGCCGTTTATCGAAGCACCAAATCATCTGAATCCTCGCCGGCTGGTTTGGATCGAGCGCTCGATGAGTTGGAAGCGCTAATCGACGATCAAGACTTCATAGTTGGCCACAATATCCTCAGGTTCGACCTCCCACAGTTGGTGGCCGCAAGACCAAGGCTTGCACGATTTTCTGAGCGGTTGATCGACACGCTGTGGCTCAACCCGCTCGCCTTTCCAAAAAATCCATATCACCACCTGGTGAAACATTATCAGGATGGCCGCTTACAAGCGGGTCACAAGAACGATCCAGAACTCGATGCAAAGCTTGTTTTTGAGGTTCTGGAGAACCAGGTCGAGGCATTTTCCTCAATAGAAAGTGATTATCCAGATACGCTTCTCGTCTATCACTTTTTAGCAACGACACGTCCCGACTCAGACGGGTTTGATTTTTTCTTTTCCAGCCTTCGCAATGCCTCCAGGCCTGATATGCGGCGAGTTGAGGCGGCTATTCGGCACCTTCTCTACCGCAAGGCGTGTACTGTGCAGGTCGAGAAGGCGTTGGAGCAGATCAATTCCCCCGAACGTGGCTGGTCGTTCGCTTATGCCTTGTCCTGGATAACCGTTGCCGGCGGGGAATCTGTCATGCCGCCTTGGGTGTGTGCGCAGTTTCCGGAAGCGAGCCGCATTGTTCGAGACTTGCGGGATACGAAATGCAACGATCTAGGGTGCGCCTGGTGCTCAGAACAGAGTGACCCCAAAAAAGCACTCACACGGTGGTTTGGATTTGATAGCTTCCGCCCAGAGCCGGCCGATGCAAATGGCATTCCTCTGCAAGAGCGGATCGTTGCTGAAGCTATGGCAGGCACCAGCGTGCTTGGCATTCTGCCGACCGGAACTGGGAAGTCCGTGTGCTATCAGGTTCCGGCCCTTTCGAAGTTTGAGAGGATCGGTGCACTCACCGTCGTTATATCGCCGCTTGTGGCGTTGATGGCAGACCAGGTGCGGGGTCTGAAGGAAGGACACGGCGTCTGTAGCTGCTATACGATCAATGGAATGTTGTCGCTTCCGGAGCGCCAGGCAGCCCTGGATGCAATTCGCTTGGGTGACGCCGCCATTGTGCTGATCGCTCCCGAGCAATTGCGAAACCCATCAGTTAGGACAGCGCTCCAGCAACGTGAAATTGGCTATTGGGTTCTCGACGAAGCGCATTGCGTTTCGAAGTGGGGGCATGATTTTCGCCCGGACTATCGCTATGTCTCGAGGTTCATTCGGGAATTTTCGGGCGACGAAGCGCCGGCGCCTATTATCTGCCTGACAGCGACAGCGAAGCCGGATGTTGTTGAAGATATCCGGACGCACTTTCAGACGAAGCTGTCAGTCGATCTTGAGCTTTTGGATGGTGGGTCAGTTCGAACGAACCTGAAGTTTCATGTTTTGCCAACTTCGCGTGGTCAAAAGTCCGCAGACGTCATGGAGGTACTGAACAATCATCTCCCAAAAGAAGGTCGTTCCGGTGCAATTGTCTATTGTTCGACACGCTCAGCGACCGAAAGGATGTCTGAATTCCTCGTAGTCCAAGGATTTGAAGCCGAGCACTTCCATGCCGGGCTTACTCCAGAAATTAAGCGCGACGTCCAGGGTCGCTTTTCGAAGGGTGAAACTCGGATCATCGCAGCGACGAATGCTTTCGGTATGGGAATCGATAAGCCAGACATTCGGCTTGTCATTCACAGTGATATTCCAGGCTCTTTGGAAAACTACATGCAAGAGGCTGGTCGTGCAGGGCGTGACCGTCAGCCCGCGACTTGCGTCTTATTGTACGCTGAAGAGGACGTTGAACGGCAGTTCAGTCTTTCTGCTCGCTCGCGATTGGACGCTCGCGAAATCGGCGCGGTTCTGAAAGCCGTCCGAAACTTAGACAAACGGTTCAAGCGAAGCGGCGAAGTGGTCGCAACTCCAGGAGAAATTCTGAGGGAGGAGCGAGATCAGGAATTTGAAAGAGACAGCGCGACGGACGACACGCGAATTAAAACCGCGGTCGCTTGGTTAGAAGAAGCTAGTCTTCTCACCCGCGAAGAAAATCGAACCAATATCTTTCCTTCGTCTCTTAAGGTACGCACCATTCAAGAAGCGGAAGAGATTGTCGGTCGTGCCGACATAACGCAGGCCCATCGTGACAAACTGCTTGCTATCGTACGGCACATAATCGTCTCGCCGCCTGATGCGGGCATCACGACCGATGCGCTATCAGGCATTACGGGTTTCACAGGAGCGTCACTTCGGAAAGCGCTTGCGGATCTAGAAACGCTCGGAATCGCGACCAACGATACTGTCATCACGGTATTCGCGCATGTCGGCGTAAGTGGTCAGTCGTCACAGAGATTCCAACAGGCGATTCAGTTGGAACGAGATTTGATCGGTGTTCTGCGGGAACTTGCACCGGACCTTGGGGAAAATGATTGGTCCCCCATACACCTGCTGAGCTTGTGCCAGCTTTTGCGTGAACAGGGCCACGAAATTGCTCGCCCTGATATTGTCGAATCGACGCTTAGAGGAATTGCACAGGACGGCCGTGATGACGAGGGTGGGAAAGGGAGCCTTCGGGTCCGAAAGATCAATCGAGCGACCTTATCGGTCCAATTGCAAAGAACCTGGAGGAGCCTTTCGGAAACGGCAGATGTACGGCGGCGTGGTGCTGAGCTTATTCTCAACTTCATCATCGAGAAAATCCCCCCCAGGACTCGAGGGAAAGACATTCAGGTTGAGGTCACGTTAGGCGAATTGCTGTCGGCAATTACCCAGGACGTACTTCTGCGGGACTCGATTAGCAACCTATCGAAACTTCTTGATCGGGCGCTTCTTTGGTTACACGAGCAAGGAGTAATTACGCTCGGGCGTGGGCTGACAATTTTTCGGCAAGCAATCACACTGCAAGTTCACCCCGGCTCGGCGAAGTTCACACAAAAGGAATTTGAACCTCTTGCTCAACATTATGCGGAGCAGACTGTTCAAACACACATAATGGCTGCCTTTGCTCGGAGGGGGCTGGGGTCTATCGACGATGCACTCGCGTTGTCACGAGACTACTTTACCTATGAGCGGGAAGCATTTCTGAAGCGGTGGTTGCCAGGAAAGACATCCGAAATACGAAGGCAAACAACGCCAAAATCCTGGAATCTGATTGTCGATGGCTTGGGCAACAAGGTCCAAGCCGACATTGTGTCGGACGATCGCGAACAAACCAATGTCTTGGTTCTTGCTGGACCTGGTTCAGGAAAGACGCGCGTTCTAGTACATCGCATTGCTTATCTCATCCGCATTCGTCGTGAAGATCCGAGAGGTATACTTGTACTCGCCTATAATAGGCATGCTGCCGCAGAAATCCGGGTGCGTCTGAAATCCCTCATAGGCGATGACGCTGTGGGTGTAACGATATTGACATGTCATGCATTGGCAATGCGCTTGGTTGGGGCGAGTTTTCTCGGGAAAGCTGGCCTTCAAACTACAGAACAATTCGACCGCGTCGTTTTAGAGGCGGTGAACCTGTTGGATGGTGATGGCCTCTCACCGGAAGAGGCAGATGCGCAAAGGGGCATTTTGGTTCAAGGGTATCGGTGGATCCTGGTGGACGAATACCAAGATATTGGGCCGGAAGAATATGAGCTTATCGGCGCAGTGGCCGGCAGAAGCAAAGCTGATGAAGATCAGCGATTGAGCTTGTTCGCTGTCGGCGACGATGACCAGAACATCTACGCTTTTGCTGGCGCTTCCGTCGATTTCATTCGCCGATTTGAACAAGATTATAAAGCCAAGCCAAGCTTTTTGATCGAGAACTACAGGTCTTCCCAAAACATTATTGATGCCGCCAACAGTGTGGTTTCAAAAGCGCAAAGTCGAATGAAGACCGGACATGATATCACCATAAACCGTGATCGATCGAGGCACCCGAAGGGAGGGGATCTCGAGTCATTGGATCCAGTCGCACATGGCCGAGTTCAAGTATTGGCGGCTCAGGGAGGTGAAAAGGCGCAAGCTGTGGCCGCAGTCGAAGAGCTTGTTCGCTTATCGTTTCTGGTTCCTGATTGGGACTGGAAGAATGCTGCCATCGTTGCCCGTGGGTGGCGGCTTCTTGATCCGGTGCGTAGCTATTGTGAGGCATTGGGTATTCCTGTTGATATGGCGAACGAGGCTTTGCCCAATCTCTGGAGACTGCGTGAAGTGCAATCTCTGTTGGACTTCATGCGGAGCCGTCCAGAGAAATTGCTTTCGGTCGATGATTTGCGCAACTTTATTTCCAAACAGAACAGCAACCGCTGGTGGCTGATGATTTCTGAAGCTCTCGGAGATCTAGGCAACGAAACAGGTGGAAAGCCTGTGCCGGCAGCGGAAGCGATGGAGTGGTTCGCTGAATGGCTTCGCTCTGCTAAGCAAAAGCCCCAGGGGTTGGCGCTGGTTTCTGCTCATCGAACCAAAGGTCTGGAGTTCGATCACGTTATTGTACTTGATGGAGGGTGGTCCAGCACCTCAAAGGGGGAGGATCCGGACGCACCACGTCGTTTGTACTATGTGGCTATGACCCGGGCACGAAAGAGTCTCGTCGTTATGTCGATGGGAAGTCAGAATCCATATTTGCAGGATCTTTCGCCGAACAACGTGCTTGAGCGGTCAATCGCACCTAATCCAAGTTCTCTTTCTCAATGCAATCGCATCTACAAGACCGCAGAAATGAATGAGGTCGATCTGTCCTTCGCCGGTCGGTTAGTTTCCACACATATTGCACATTCGGCGATTTCAAACGCAAGTGTCGGCGATCCGATTGAGTTGAAGCTCGACGGAGACACTTGGTACATTTTGAACACTGAGGGGGCGGCCTTGGCCAAAATGGCGAAGCGATTTGGACCACCGAGAATTGGTGGCCTTGTCCGTGGTGAGGTCGCTGCGGTCATTCGTAGGAATCAGCTCGACACTTCTGAGGAATGGAGGTGGAATCTCAAACAGGAAACCTGGGAAGTTGTGTTGCCGAGCTTTGTGTTCGAATAGTGGATACAGTCGGTGCTTCGCGCACCTTGATCTGTTGCGCTAGAAATAGCGACGGGAATAGTCGCACTGGGTCATGTGAGCACATACTCAGGGAGCTGACTAAAGACCGGCCCTGGAGCGGGCTGGTCAACGGAACAATTAAAACAGTCCATTTTGGGGCATTGAGCAGAGCGGACAGCCAGAGAGTAACACAGAGAGCGTAAAAAGGCGCTTGAACTAACTTCGCAGGCTGTCAGTCCTAAATCGTCGTATCCTCTGATGAAGAGTCTAGTAGATCTAGCCATTCCTTGGCGGTCGTTGCGCCGCGGTCATGAGCGCTTTTGAGGAGTTTCCTCCCTAGTTCGACATCTTTTGGAATGCCGCGACCTTTAATTGCCATTATGCCTTTGCTTGTCAGGGCGGTGACGCTGCCTTGCTCGACGGCTTTTGTGTAATATTCCCATGCTCTTTCAAAATCATGCGGCACAGAAAGCCCCAGATGGTATATGTCGCCTAACAAGCAAGTCGAACCCCAATCTCCCGCGGCAGAACAATTGTGCAAGATTTTGAGCCCATCAATAACATCGCTCTCAACTCCGGCGTGAATGACAGCCATATAACCCAAAACAGAAAATGCTTCGCCATACCCATCCATGTAAAGGCGAGTGAGTTCTGCGCGAGCGTCTAGAAGCCTTTCGCGATCATTGTCTGAAACGATATCTTTCTTGAAGACGATATCTCGCGCCCATTTAAAGTTCTCAATCTCATGATCAGGTAATTGTCCGAAGCGCAAAGTAGGCGCCTGAGTGCTCAGTGAATCTGACCTGGACACTTCAGAGCTGCCCTCGTCAGGATTGAGGACTTCACCAAGTTTGCGAAGTAAGCTGGCTCCATGTTGTTGAGGCTTTAGATCTTCTTGTGAAACTTCTTCATCAAGTTGGTTGATCAGTTCATTTAGACGCGTGGGATTGCTTCCTTTAAAGCTGGATACAGCTTCTTGCCCAAATACAGTGACGCATATCCAAGTTGCCTTGTCGGTCAGATCCATGACTAAGGTTTGCTTTTCGGAATACTCGTGAATGCTTGTCGGCAAAAACATAAGGTTATGTTTTGCAGACATCACGTTCGAAAGCTCCATGCAAAGTTCTGCGTATGAAAGCTTCGATATTTTGGAAAGGTAGGCACGTAATCCGTCAACTGATTGTACTAGAGGAGACGGTTTGTAAGGGTCGGTGATAATCGTATCGTTTTCTGAAGAGGGGTTGCTTTCCAACGTTTGGAAATCAGGCTTTTTACGGGAGTTTCTCTTGTGATATGGTGACAAATAAATCGTGCAAACTTTGTCCCCTGACTCGCGAGATAACTCGTACGCATCGATTGGATGCTTTACATACTCTGAGCTGGTAGAACCAATTCTTTCGTATTTCACATTGGTTCCGTCTGAAAAGGTGAGACTTTCGAGATACTCCCTGGCGCCCAGGACGGATTTCACGGGAATCGGGTTGTTAACATCGAAACCAAACTCACCAACAGTGCCGGGGATTTGATCGGCATCGACTCCATCGCCGAAAATATCACCCTTCTTCAAAGCCGAAATCAGCGGATCGTCGGCTATCGAGTGAGCTTCAACGTTTTTGGAGCTCAATTTAGACGGAGAGCCGCGTTTGTTGGCACCTTTCGCATCCTGATCCGGCTTTTTTGCGAACAGCTTTAATACCAGCCGAATTAGCCAACCCAGGATGATTACCACCGAAAGGGCCAATAAAATCAGAATATTCCCGAAAAAGCTCTCTGGAATACTACCTTCATTGTTCACAGCACCGACAAACTGAAAGACGATCAGAATCAGAACCACGAACCAAACGAATTTTAAAATAGACATCTACTCGTACCCCTCCGTTGAAGGCAGTATCAAAGGCAAAGAGCGGTGCAATCAAGAGCTAAAACTTTGAGATCTCCTTGCTCGGCGTTGTCAAGGGAACCGGGCTTGAGGTGAGCATTTCTGGCGTTTAGCCTTGGGAAATGACGAAATCACCGTTCCGCTACTTCAAGACGTCGCCTGAGGTTATCCAGCTTGCGGTCATGATGTATGTCCGATTTCCGCTGTCATTGAGGAATGTGGAAGACCTGCTCCATGAACGCGGCATCGACATTTGCCATGAAACGGTCCGCCACTGGGTCGATCGGTTCGGGATATATTTCGCCCACAAGATCCGGAAGCGCCGTTCAGAAGCGATGCGGCAAAGTCCGCAATGGCAGTGGCACCTGGACGAGGTCTTCGTGAAGATCCGTGGTCAGACTCACTACCTTTGGCGTGCTGTTGACCACGAAGGTGAGGTTCTGGAGTCCTTCGTCACAAAAACTCGGGACAAGGCTTCCGCATTGAAATTCATGAAAAAAGCCATGAAGCGGTATGGCAACCCACATGTCGTTGTGACGGATAGGTGCCACTCCTATCGCGCGGCGCTGAAAGAGATCGGAAATTCAAGACGCCAGGAATGCGGTCGGCACGAGAACAATCGCGCTGAGAATTCCCATCTCCCGTTTCGCCGAAGAGAGCGTGTGATGTCCCGTTTCCGGCGCATGCAAAGTCTTCAGAAGTTCGTTTCAATTCATTCGTCTGTGTACAACCACTTCAATCACCAAAGGAATATCGAGAGTAGGGCCAGGTTCAAATCGCTACGCGACGCCGCTCTTCGCGAATGGCGCGAGTTGATCGCTGCCTGAGACCTGCTCGCCTGCGAATAACGGAGACTGGTTCGAATTAGTCTGACACCACCGCCAGCCAGACTGCCAAGCAGCGAAAAGTACCGTCACTTCCGCCGAAAGCCCCACACACCGCGGGCTTTGGCGCCACGGCTGATCTCGCTAAGTATGAGATCGAGTAAATGAAGTGGTACT
>Ga0114908_1000148_pt1 | contig 46286 bp, 45 predicted proteins | sample MalvireepMed_s17_FD_87292 | JGI IMG/M metagenome (GOLD analysis project Ga0114908, IMG submission 87292) | Marine viral communities from the Global Malaspina Expedition - Malaspina viral metaG DeepMed_s17 | ecosystem: Environmental > Aquatic > Marine > Oceanic | place: Mediterranean Sea... | reverse complement strand
GCCTTTCCCTCTAACATTGTCTATAAAATACAAACATTGTTCGTAGTCAAAAGTAAAAGGCAGATACTCATCTTCAATAACCGTTTTGCCTTGCCAAGATAGTGAAAAATTTTGCGGGCTAGATATCGCCCTCCTGTGTTCTCTCAACAATTCCGGATTATGTACCCCATACGGGAAGGACGCAAAGAACTTGTTCGGAACAAGCCAACTACTGAGCCTCCCTATCATTTCATTCGCTACTTTGGCCCCATACAAAACGCTCCATGCAAGACTATCCCTTTTGTCTCTATCGTGTGGATGCACAGCTATATAATAAATTGGGATTCTGACTCTAACCTCCTGCGGGAATACTTCAAAACTCCTATACGCGTAGGCGGGGTCTTCGATATAATCTCCAAGTCTCGCCCTAATCAACGGCATCATGTCGTTGTGGCAAACTACAAATATCGTCTCACACCCCGCGTACCCGCAATCAATTACAGACCTTTCTATGGCAAGATAGTTTTTTGCAATCGGCATTAAGCAATCATGCCATGGCATGTTAAAATCCAGCTTTTGTCCGGCTACCGGAACAATCCCGGCGAGATGGTATCCGGGCTCCATTAAAGGACCTCATTATCAAAGGTTATGTTCCCAAATTTAATAAATTCTTTCCGTCTCCGTGGCATAATCTCTCTCTTCATAAAATCTAATTTAATAGGCCGGTACCTAGGTACATCGGGCTTGTGTCTATAAAATCCATTCCGTGGGCCTTTTAGTTCATTTTCTTTAAGGGTCCTTTCTGCGCTAAACCTGCTCATTGTATCGGAGAAATCAAACTTTTTAAGTTGTTTATCAGTGAGAAAAGACTGTGCAATAACAAGGTTCTCCGGTTTTTTCCTAATGATGACTTTCTTCGCCAAAGCGCTATCTTTATTGTATAATTCTAAAAAATGTACTTCTCTATTTATATTTGATTTGAACCAATCATATACAATATTTATATCTGTTTTTTGAGCTATAGTAAATGGCAAACCAGAAATCAAATTATCATCAAAAATACGAAGTGTCGTATAGTTGGCTTTGATCCTCGTAGTATCAGATATGATAATACTCAAAAGATTGTCCTCAGGTTCAATTCTAATTGAATCTATTTTTCGGTTAATGGGGGCTTTACCCTCAAGACACAAATCGAACAGAAGCTGGTCTATCAGCATCTTTCTGTTTGCTATCATTGTGTCGTATTCAATGGATCGAAGTGTCTCTTCGTCCCTGAATATCTCGAACTGGAACGTCTCCTCTAGCCCGTTGACAATGAGCTTACAATTATTTTTCTTCGCATAAACAAAAGAGGCCAGATTGTTTCCAATCACAACCTCTCCCCAGTTATAAATATGGTTGCCTACCCTAGCATCCAATTGGTGGCTCACAGGATAACTTTCTTGCCTTATCTCGCCAGTCGTTTAAAAGCCTAAGATGATTCGGCACTTCTCGGCATCGACCACCCTTTTTAGGATAACGAATACCAGTCACCCAGGCACCTATCCATATCCTGGTCTCGTTCCTGAACCTGCATTGCTTTTTAACTTTCTCAAGCTTGCTAACGATATGTTTCATCCATCCATCCGCAGCGGAGATGGGATTCGTTCGCACAGTCCCATATGCCTTTTCGTACACAGGCCATTGTTGGAGTATACCTATTGCTTTTGGTGTCTTCCCATCTTTGCTAAATTTTCTATCTCCCTTCGCTAGTGGATTGTAACCGGACTCCATACACGCAGCGGCAAGAATCATCCCTCTAAGATGATATGGGACATTATATTTCTCTTCTATCTCAACTAAAGACCATAACAGATCGATATCAATATTCTCAGATTTTGCGTATTTACAATGATTAGCAGCAATCTCTACAATATTTTCATAAGCATACGCACCAGCCTCGCAGTCTTTCAGGGGTTGCGGGCTCGCGACAAAAATCGTCGTTAAAGCTAAAATTAAAGCAGTCATTCTATTCTCCTTCTCCGTTTGTTATAGCAAGCACATAATTCTCTAACAATAAATTAACCTCTTCGTCTGCCACGCAGACGGTTTGTAGCATGGAATTTTCAAAGATTATTTCATCGCCCTCGGACAAATCAATTTTGCAATCTTTTGCTATTAATTGAACCTTTCCGAAACCGTATTGCTCGGCGGGTTTGAACCCCTCCGGAAGAAGCACCGTTGACGAGTCTTCCTCGTCTGTCGATTTAACATCAATTAAAATCATTCTGTTCACCGGTCTAAAATTCATCGGATCCTCCTATCCACATTTAGCATAACCACAAGATGTGCAAGTTATACAGCCTTCGACATATATGAGACCCTCGGAATTACATTCCGTGCAAGTTTTATCGGATGCCCTGCTGCCATCTTGAATATATTTTTTTAATACTCTCGCAATCACTTTTGAGAAACTAAACACATCACTATCTCTATCCTTATTTAATTGTTCTACGACATATTGTACACCAGAACCATGTCTCATTGCAAGAGAAATCATCCTGGTAAACACCGAGTGGTTCGGATTATCGAAAACTTTCACAACATTTTTAATAACAATTTCGTCTCCATCCTCGCCGAACTTCAAATCATAAACGCTATTGGTGCTCTTTCTTGCATGCTTTACAATCACGCCTTCTGTGTATTTTCTCGGTATTTCAACAAAAGTAGATAAGCCGCCCATAATTTCATAAGGTTTATCTCCAATCAGACCTACTAATATGGTCCACTCCTCCCCTCTAATCGTTGGCCTATGTATTTCGCAATCAAGTTCAATGGGCCGTTTTGGAGAATTGTTTTGAGGGAAGAATTCAACGGATTTCTCCGTTGAATCCTTTGATATCAAGACTCCGGATCGCGACCCATCAACATAAACTGTAACTCCCTTAAGGCCACTTCTCCATGCATCAAAATATAGATCTCCTACTATTTTGGAAGAAGTCCCTTTTGGTAAGTTGATTGTTGAACTGATTGAATGGTCAATATGCCGCTGTATGGTTGACTGTATCCCAATTCTTTTCGTCCAATCAATTTGATTGCTTTCAGTGAAGAACCCAGGTAAGTCATCAACTCCATATTTATCAATATATTGTTGTGCGTTGTGATGATAAACCTTAAACTCCTTCCATCTATCCCCTAGATCATCTACAAAATCAGCTTCCGTCTCCTCACTATGATCCAATTTTCTTCTACGAATATAAGAGTTTCTAAACACTGGCTCTAGTCCGGAGCTTGTCTGGCTCATGATAGAGACCGATCCAGTTGGAGCATTAGTCAAAATAGAGATATTTCTTCTCCCGTGCTTTTGTATTCTTTCTCGTAATCTTTTTGGTAGAGACTTTATAAAGGCATTGTCCTTCTCGGTATCCCAAGAAAAGACAGGAAAGGCGCCTCTCTCGATAGCAAGTTCTACGCTCTCTTCATATGATGAGATTTTCAAAGTCTTATAAATTTTATCAATAACCTTGAGACTTTCGTCCGAATCATAGGCTAGATTCAGACAGGCTAGCGCATCTGCAAGCCCGTGAGTGCCGAGACCAGTTCTTCTACCGTTCGTGCAAGTATCATAAAGTTTTTGCCATAATTCCTTTTCATCCGGTGTGTCTGACACCGTTCTGATATTTTCAAGCTTTTCCAGTTCCAGTTCTACAAGATCGTCAGACAGCCGCATCGCAGACGAAACTATCTGTGAAAATTTCTTAAAATCAAAAGCCGCCTTCTTAGTAAACGGATTTTTTACAAAATTCTTTAAATTAATCGAGATGAGCCTACAGCTATCATAGGCTGATAGTGGCAATTCCGCACAGGGATTGACACACGCTGTCTTAAACTGGGCGTACTCATTTGCTGGGAGATACTTCAAAATGTTATCCCACATTAAAAGCCCCGGCTCCGCCGTTTTAGTAGCAGACTCTACAATAAGATCCCAAAGCTTAACAGCATCTATTTCTTTGGTTATCGTAGGGTCCTTAGCATCAATTGGAAATTGCAAAGCAAACATTTGCTTGTTTTCTACCGCTTTCATGAAGCGATCACTTATTTTGACAGATACATTCGCACCAGTGACCTTCGTTAAGTCGTGCTTCATTCTAACGAACTGTTCAATGTCCGGGTGCCTGATATCCATGCTAATCATCAGCGCCCCACGGCGACCGTTTTGGCCAATCATTCGACACACATACGAATAAAAATCAGCGAAGCTCCACGCACCACTAGTAGTCCCAGCGGAATTATTTACAGATGCCTTCTCGGGGCGTAAATGAGAAATATCAAGTCCGACTCCGCACCTACGCTTAAATAAATTCGCGATATCTTTGCCAGTATCTACAATGGAGGAAATATTATCTTCAGGCGGGCCGACAACTACACAATTCGATAAAGATACATTAACATGGTTGTTCCCAATCCCCATCATAGGAGACCCTTGAGGGACAATGTAATCAAAATTGTTTAACACTTCAAACACTCGATCTTCCGACATTGCGCGCGTACCATTAAATTTCTTTTCCACCCTTGCAAATTCTTTAGCAAGGCGCTTGTGCATGTCTTCCGGCGTCTTTTCTAAAAAATTGCCGTCCTTATCCTTTAAGCAGTATTTCGTCAGCCAAACATTAGCGGCCAGTTCATCACCATTAAAATATTCTAAAGCGCTTTGTTCCGCTTCTCTTTTATCGTACATTCACTTGCTCCTTTCCTCCCATTGTTCGTACACTTTTTTCATTTCTCTTTGTTGTCTCTTGACCTCATTTACCTCCATCTCATCAATAGTCTCATCAGTCGGTTCTAATATTTCTATCTTGACATTTGAAGTATCAAAGAGCAGAGGGAAGACCATTCCATCGGGACCATTGCGATTTTTTGCAACATACATCTTGCCCGTATTCGCCACCTTATCTTCTTTAGTGCGAGAAATTGTACAAATAAAATCAGACACAAAGCACTTGTTAAAGGCTTCCGATATAGCTTCCATAGTAATCACCGCTTGGTTCAATCCAGTCCTGTTAGTTTGGGAGGCTGTCCAGATCGGACATTCATATTCTTTTGCGATTCCTCGCAACTCTTCATAAATAGATTCTAGTTGGTTCCTTTTCTCTTTAAAATTCGTTACCGGCTTGAGAATATCCGCATAATCAACTATGATTAAATCAACTTTTTTCTCTCTTTTCAATAACTTATCTAGAGAAGATCGTAGAGTATTTGTTGATGCAGATTTTGTTGGATATTCTTTAATAAAAAGTTCTCCGTCCATCTCTAAACAAGTTTCTTTAATTCTATCTTTAAATGCGTGGAGGCCCGAAAGCGGATATCTTGTGATACAACTATCATATCGTTGTCCTATTACTTCCTCCGATAGTTCTAGTGTGTAATGAGCAACCGTCTTCCCTTCCTTTAGAGCAGAGGCTCCTAAGTGAACAAGCGCATGTGTTTTGCCCGCGCCAGTAGGGGCGACAACAACCCCCAGTTCTCCTTTCCCTAAGCCACCTTTGGTTATCTTATCTACGCGAGGCCACCCCGTGCTTACCGGATTTCTTGCCTTAAACAAGTACCTCAATTCGAAATCTTTCTTATAATCGTGGCCATGATCATTATCAATGCCTAACTTAACAGCTTCATCAATGACATTTTTAATCTCTTCAAAAGAAGAGTTGTCTAACAGCCCCACCGAAATCATCATTGCCTCCTTTAACTTTTGCTTTTTACAAAAATCTAAAGAAGTATCTTTGACATACTCGGAATCCTCTATCTCTCTTATCCGAATTCGTGTAAAAAAATCACGAACTTGCTTTTTTATAAGGTCGGGTTCTTCCTCCAATTCTGTTCGTAAGATAGAATCTAATATCTCATTGCTGGGATGTACACTGTACTTGCTTCTATACCCAAAAAGAAGGTTTGTAAATACTTGTAGGTATTTTGATTCAAAGAACTTGATGTCCAGCACTTCCTGCATCTGTTCTGAGAATGGTCTATCCTCCAGAATTAACTGGGCAAGCTTCTCCTGAAAGTTTTTTCCATATAGAGAAAAGTCTTGTTGCAATTTCCCCTCCTAATATTGCTTTACTATAGAGGATACAGACCTATTTGTCAACCAGTATCTTGTTGAACCGCTGGAAAAGATCCAGCCAGCTAGTTTCTCCGAACCCATCCTGCGACATCATCTTAATCACCTCGGTCTTATTAAAAATGAGATCATCTTTGCCGATAATTGATCGGATTTTCATTTTGGTGCTAGCACTAATGCTAGGGGAATGAAGTTGCATTAGCTTATAGTTCTCTCTAATAAGATTTTCTTCTTGTAAAATTGATGAATACGCCTTAACACCGTCAACGTTCTTCCTACAGTGTTCTATAATGTCTCTTACCATGTACTCTTCTTCATCTTCCATAAATGGGAAACGCTTCTTAACCGTTGCTAGGCCCACCCCTTTCGCTCCCGGAAGATTATCATTCTTGTCTCCGGCGATGGCTCTCGCTAGTGCAAAGTTATTAGGATGAATTCCATATTCATTAATTACTCTGTTAATATTGAGAACTTGTTCTTGGGTTGGCCGGTACAAAACTGTTTCCTTGTCTAGTATTTGTATAAAGTCCTTGTCACTTGAAACTACAATCTTTTGCCAATTTGTATAATCTTCTAATTTAACAGCGAATGCTATTAAATCATCTGCCTCTATACTCTCAAACATTAGCTGGGAAACTGGCATATAGCTCAAATATTCTACAAGCCTCGTTTGCTGCCAGACTTTATTTTGGAGTTCTTGATTCTCTGTCAAATTCCTTATAGAGCGGTTTAATCGAATAGGATTTCTCCCTTCTTTATAATTCTTATTGATACTCTTTCTGCGCCGCGACCCTCCGGCGCCGTCCCAACAAATAACAATCCTATCCGGCTTTGTATCACGGACGAGCTTTTGTAAAATCTTTAAAAATCCCTTCATACCACCAATTGGTTGTCCATTGGTAGATAAGGAAGGGTCTACAATATAAGCTCGATAATAGGAGTTCAGAGCATCTATAAATAATACTCTTTTAGTCTTTACCTTGTATTTTTTCAACTCGCAACACCTTGAACGCCAAAGTCCCTTCGATCTTCTTCGCAGATAAAGCAAGCTTGTTTAAATGAAGCTTTAAACTTGGATTCGTTAAGAAGAATTTGAGGGTGCATATTGTGATCTCCGATGTCTCGCTAAGACTTTTTGATGGTGATGAAATATTGACAATAGTGACTCCGCATAAGGCTCTCATTTCGTCAAGGATTTCAGTGATGTTGCGATCTTTACTAGACTTTATAGACACTTCCGCTTTATAAGCGTCATATTGCAGAGCCTCTAAAACAACTTCTCTAACTTTACCCTTTAAAAACATATATTTGGCCTCTAGGTATAAGTAGTCCGGAGTCCGATTAGAGCCTCACTTACTGTGCATCAACATTATAAAAGTCTGCGGCGTCTCCTGTTCTATTGTGGAACTTAAGAATAATTTCTTCTTCCATGATCTCAAGAACGCGATTCTTAAACTTATCGTCTTTTAGTTTTTCATTCCAGCCAGCAGACTGAAACTTTTCTTCGGTGCCGTCGCCATACGAAATCGAATACCACGGCCCCCTAGAGGCGAAATGCTCAGAAGATTTGATGGCCTCAAGCCAACTTTCCTCATCCTGTACTCTCACTTCATCGCCCCACAGGATCTTAAAAGTACATTCACGAGCTTGAGTTCCAAACTTGGATTTCTCAAGCTTTGCTTTGACTTCCGAACCAATTCTAAAGCCGTTGTCGTCTTTTACAAACGAAGCTTTAGACTTGCGCCCAGTTAGCCATATGCGCAAGTCATATGCGTAGTGCATGGCCTTTCCTCCCGGTGTGAAATAAGGAGTAGTCATCGCTTCAGCCACATTAGACGTAATATTGGTCTTAAGCTGGTTCAGGACCAGGAACGTGGCCTTCGCGTTGGCAAGCGGTATAGTTAATTTTGCCATGCCCTTAGACAGAATACGAGGTTTTACGGCCATAGACGAGAGTGGATTGAAATCCCCCTCGATATCAGTAACTGCCGGGGTCAGAGCGAGGCTGTCCCAGATAAACAACATTTTGTTTTGGTTGCTACCCAACAACTCTTCTATGGTCTCAAGCACGAACTCCACACTCTCCGCTTGGATATAGAGCACTTTTTCTAAATCGCACCCAGCCTTTGACAAGAACTCCGGGTCTATCGCCGATTCCGAGTCAAAATAAATAACATCTATATCTTGCTTCTGGGCGTTTGCCGCGATCATAGCCGCAACATATGATTTTCCCGTGGATTCCAACCCGGCAATCTCTGTAATTTTACCTATCGGTATTCCCGCCATCCTGCCTTTGCAGATGATTGAGTCCAGCCATCTAGAGCCGGTTGGTATCCAACCCGCTACTTGGGTTGGGTTATCTTGTGTCAAATTGTAGGCCAGATCGTATCCTGCTTTGCGATTAATAATTTTACGCATTTCATCCATACTTAATCGACCTAAATCGCTATTAGCTTCTTTTTTGCTGCGCCTTGGCATTGTAAAATCCTAATTATGGTAAAGGGGCAACACGAGATGTAAAGCCGAGGGGGGCCAGCAAAACATCTCGTGTTGCCAAGCTGCCTATGAGTTTACTAGCTCATTAAAGGCACTATCGACAGAATTGTCTTCACTAGTGAGGGTGGCCTCAGTCGTGTTAGAGGTCGCTGCCTCAGACAATTCTTCATCGATGCTAGTCATATAGTCATGAAGCATCTTCCCGACATCTTCGGGAGTTGGCCGCTCAAAAATAGTTGTCACATCCGGAATTGCATCCAAAAGACGCCCAGCCTCGTCGCTGTCTTCTACCAATGGAGAAGTGCGTCGGCGAGGAGTGATGGTAGTCTGCGGAAATTGCGCCCCTGTGGGCTTCCCATAGGAAATAACCAAATCTGTTCCGTTGTCAACATCAGTGATATCGCCATAATCAGGATTGAGAACTAAATTCAGCAGTTCCTGATATGCGGTCCGCCCGAATCCCCAAATGCGTACACCTTGCTCTTCCTCCCCTCTCACAAGGACCGGAGCGAAAAAGCGTTGCCTAGCGCTAAGATTCTTCGCCATCTTAACGCTATCCGGATCTCCCTGCTTATAGAGGGTGCGGACGAAATCGTCAAGAGGGCACTCATCTCCATAGTTCTTCTTCGGGCTCAAAAACGGGGTGTTGTTCCCAAGATTATAGTGGAACCAAAACTCCTTAAATGGATCACCATCAGGCGTGGGAACAATACGAATTGTTTGCTCGCCATCCTTCGGTCGCCAAAAGTTATTCTTGTCGCTGCCCTTGCGGTTCAAGGTCGCCAACTTCTCTTTCATTTTAGACATATCGATACCCATGATAAACTCCTTTTAATCAACGGGATAGAGTATGGTTAGCAAATTTTCCAACCATCTCAATTGTGGGTATACTATAGCCTATACAAATTGATTTGTAAAGCTATAAACCAATTTTTTGTTCCTGGATATATGAGCAATGGGCCAGACAGTAGGCGTAATCCTGTTCATATTCAGTAGGATAAACCCCGAATGATGCACGTAAATTTTCATCATTTTTTTCTTTGACCGCAGTAGTTAATTTACGAAGGAGTGTCCCATCAGTCTTCAGCCGTTCGTTGTTAATGGCGTAATAAAGGACGACCTCCCTAGGGTATTCGAGATCATAAAAATACTTCGTATTCCCGCTATTAATATCAACCAGGCCGATAGAAGAAATCCTGCATATATCAAGGGATTCTCCAAACGTGTTTATCACTGGTTCCGTATTTCGGCAAACGTTGAGCATATGGATTGTGGAAACCAACAATTGATTTATTTTCTCGTGATACCCAATAACCGGGACGTCGCCAAGAGCCTGTTCTATTTTTGAGTTTTCTATAATATATAATCTCTCTAAAAGCGCCGATCTCGCGTATTGCTGTAGAACATTGAATACTACGTTATGCTGCTTTTCTTTGGTCTCCGATAACAAAGAGGTGTCCGGCTTCACATATAATACATGGATAGGATGAGCTTTCAACTTTTCCAGAATCCGCAAGACAGCACCGGAGATATCTCCCGATCCTCCTATAACGAAGAGAATGGGTCCACTTATTTTCTCAAAAAATGCTTTTTTTAATCTTGTTTTTGCTTCGTAGTCTTCATGTGTTTTTTGAGGAGTGATATAAAGATAATTCTCTTCATTGCTCTTTTTAGAGTTTATTTTATATACATCATATTGTGGGTATACACCGAAGCATTCCGCAATCGCGCATCCAGCGTCTCCTAACCCAATAACTGTTTCCATTATAGCCTCTTTGTCTTCATGGAGCCGTAATTCTTACCCACGCTCATGTTTATTTTGAATTTTGCCAAATCAGTACCTGAAAACGCTTCGACAATCTCATTAAGAAGATGTTTATCCTCCATGCTAAAATCGATAACCAACGAGTCGTGTACTGAGAAGGCCACATAAGACTTCTTCTCTTTCAAAACGTTCGCTACTTTTATCATCACCCGCAAGAACAGATCGCTTGTAGTGCTCTGCACAATATAATTGAACGCGCGTCTGGTATCTACTTCAATTCGTCGATCAAAGGGGGTGATAACTTCTTGGCCATTAAAATATTTATCCGTAATCTTAGTTCTATGGAATACTCGCTCTAGAGTATCGTTCTTCGCAACAGGGTTATATAGCCATGCAAAGACTTTTTTCTTAATCTCATCACGGGTCTCGTCAGAGGTGAACACTTCTTTAGCTATCCATTCGTGAATATCTTGATCTGGTTGCTCAACCCCTGATAGAGCTAGGGCCGTGCGCAGTTCTGCAGCATTAAAATCTAATTCAATGAAGAGATCGTTGTTTGGTTTGATGACAGACCTAAAATCCTTATCAATCGTTAGAATAGGGAACGAATCCTTCTTGGTAGTTAATCTCCCTGTTCGTGTTCCTACAATATCATAATTGATATAGGGCGAAAGTACATTGATCTTCTTAAGGAACGCGCGAGTCTTTGGCTTGGCAAAAATTTTCTTTACCCCATTGATATCGATATTTAATTTTCGATATCTAATATCGTGTAAAACAGCAGTAAGGTCTCGCAAGAAATCATAATTGTTTGGCTTCTCGTAGTTGTCAAATACATGCTGCGTGATCTGGTTCTTTACATCGCAATATTCAAGCAAAAACCGATCTTGAACTAGATCAAAAAAGCAAAGATTATTCATATCAACGAGAGCTATCCCAAATGAGCGCCGGAAGGCTTTTAACTTCTTATTGATGCTCTCCCACCTATCTTTCAAACGAGGCGGGCAGACATCATCTAAAGAGCATCCTACGCAATATAAATTAGCGTATTCTACATCCCCGGAAACATAAGGGGCATAATTCCAAGTTTTAGTGAGGCCAGCAGGAATATCCTCAAGATTGAGAGAACCTTCCGAGTAGACCGCAACACACTGGTTTTTGTCGTCAAGCGTTTGGAATAGCATACTAGACCTTTACGTCCATCCTTCTTTTTACTTCAAGATCACTATAGAAGGAAGCAAGGATCATGTCAATAGAATTATTCTTTTTGCTGCGTGCGAAAATCGATGTCAACAGTGAGCTAATCTCTGTCTCCGATATTTTTATATCTTCTTCTATCAATCTTAATCTAAAATATAACTTAACCCATGCCTTTTGTCCATAGTTAGACGTTGCATTCGCGGTATTAACAAGGGATCTTTTAAATTTCTTTATCTTAAGAGTCCCCGGTGATGCGGCACCGAAATAAGCGCTGTTTTTGGCGCAATTATTATTAAAAACCACTTCAGGGCGGGTTGTCTGCGGGGTTCTTATGACGTAATGGTTATAAAATGTAGCCGCATGCTTGATTAATAAATCAAGGTCCAGCAGGGACGTTTTAGTGTACCACTTATCAAAAAGACTCTCTTTAGTAATATCATTTGCATTCATGAATTTATGCATTCGAGGGGAGGAGATATCTGCGATAAGCCTCCATGGAACATCGCGATCTATTACAAATCCAAAATGTTTAGCGACATTTGAAAACATAGCGAAATTCGGATTTTGATAAAAGTCATTAACTTTTCTCCCTTCATTCGCTTTATCAATGCTCTCTATTTCCAGAGCAAGGCCTCCATTGACAGGGTTCGCGTAAACACTTCGTGTGAAGCCGGTCCTTGTTATTGGTATTTCTTCAGCAACCTGATACGAAAAATCGGCAAAATGAGTCATAAACTCATTAAAATCTTTTATTTTATCAATAAGCCCCCGCGAATTAAGGTATTCGGTGAGGGCATCAAAATAAATTTGCATGTGATTTTCATGAGAATTAGTAATATTAATATAACCTCTTTTGATATTCAAATCCACTAAAGCATTCGCTCTAGAACTAACCTTGTTATGTTGCTTCGCTACATTATAATAAATTGTCATGGAATCAAACGCATTTTTAACAAATCTTGGCACAAATACAGGAGTTGGCCCATCACTAGTCAAGGCCAGAAATCCATTATCAAGGTTGTCCTGATAAGACCCGACTAAGTTTACTGTGTCGAAATTAAAGTCAACAAGGCCATAAAATCTGTAAATTCCCCATATTGAAGAAACGTTATCCGTATCTCTATTGAATAGATATTCCATTTCTTCATTTTGTCTAGAGAAGAAAGCACTTCCTGCCTTCATCCCGTCCTTATACATCTTTGATTTTATATCAACCACATTAAGACACTCCTGCCTCATAATTAGCTGTCAATGTTGTTTTAAAACCCCCTGCTGGGTCTATGCTGCTCTTTACCTTCGTAACAACATAATATCCTCCTATGCCAAGAGCAGAAGCGATTTTTTTGGGACTCGTGGTGGACCCTACTGGGTTCCCAAAAGGTGTTCTGATGCCGGGGAAGTTGGGAGCGATATACACAATCATCCCTGGGTAGAATATCGTATTGCCGAATAGTTCAATTTCAGCATTGTGAAATTTTAACATCCTTCTTGCAGAGCTTTCGCTGTCATTCTCGTTTAACATTGCGTCCGCTGCTTCTTGAAAATATGGGATATCGTTGCCTTTGAATTTAATTGTTCTTGTTAGTCCTCTATTGTATCCGGTGCCAAGTTGTATAATCTTGCCAGATTTTAGCTCCGCTTTGAACTTATCTACGGCTTTTGAAGTAGTTTTGGAATCAATGTACAAATAATAATAAGAAGTAAGATTTTGAACTTTAGTATTAATACTTTCCTTCAATTTTATGTTCATCGCTGCGTACCTCTTCCCTTTTTTCAGCGTATCCCTAGAACTACTATTGTATACTTGCCCCTTGATCGTATAGAGGTCCCCCGCCTCGTCGTCTAGGCAAGCCGCTCCCATTGCCGGCAACACGAGGGAGTTCAACATGCTTTGAATAAAATTGCCAACACCATAAGTGACCTTCCCGCTTTCCATAATTTCGGTTAGGTACCAGTAAGTAAATAAGTCTAATGACACCGGCAAATCCGCAATCGACATAGTATCATCATTAAATGGACTGCTCGGTGAATCTGTAAACGCCGGTCCTACAATTACTTTAAATTTTTTTAAGAGTGGGTTTTTAATTATTGATCTCGGGCTATAAACTCTTTTTAGGACCGCGTTCAGAATGGCGCCAAAGGTGACAAAATGAATGTTATAAGAACCACCCTCTCCAAATCGACCTTCAAACCCCCCTGCTTCGGGGAAAGTGCCCCTTTTTGAATCTATGTTTCGTGATCTGTTCCTAAAAGTTTTATTCGTCGCGCTTATCAAGTTATCTCCAATTTTTTGTTGTTCTGACGTTTTAAGAGATTGTACCGTAAACCCAGAGATATCTTTATCCATTATTTTGTCCGTTTTTCTAAGAGAAGGGGTGAGTCTTTTATTCACACTTTTAGTCTGATAATGTACTATGCTGCTCTTCGGTATGGTCACCTTATGCACGAAATCCTCTTTAAATATTTCTTCAAGCAGCCCATCATGATTTACAAGTTGCCCTTGTTCAAGTAAACTATTAACTTGACGATGCAACTGTCGAGCGACTTCTGTAATAAAATCATCATTCTCTTTTTGCGCGGCGGCGGTTTGGGCATTAGTGTTATAGCGGGGTCCACGTTTTGCGACATACGATTCAAGGGAATCCTCGGCGGCCTTATCAAGCGTCGTCGTGTTAACAGACCCGCCGGCGCCCGCGCTGACGAGGGCCGACATAAACATAGTTTTTGCCATAGATGAAAGAGTCCCGGTGGAAGTGTCGGCGCCAATACCCTTGCGGATCTCCTCCTCCCCGAAAATCAATTTTATCTTTTTGCTGCGCTTGTCCTTCTCTTTCATCTGATCACGTAGATACTTTGTCACGTCTACCTTAAGTTCATCTATATTCTCACCGGAGGCGGGGCTTAAAAATATATCAAAGTTCAAATTAGAAAGAGCATTGTTTAGCCACCCCCTGTATTCCACAAAAACTTTCAAAGAGCCGTCTTCGTTTACTTCATAATTAAAATTAACAACATTCATGAAAATGCTTAGCTTTGCAGATTTGGCAGCTTTAGCAATTTCCTTTGCTTTAAGCGGCCCCACAATAGATTGAATATTTATAGGAGGTTCCCACCCGACAACCGCTTTGATGACGAAAGGGGCTCTACCGGCAGGATATGCCGCCAAATCAGAGTAACTATACTTATAGCGACCTTTCTTGAATTCCGCAATGAAATCGGATACTGTTTTAAAAAAATATGTAGCATTGCAAACTAAAATTTTATCCGCCGTCGCGTAGTCCTGGCCTTCGAAAGAAAAAGAAAATGATTCTATGCCTGCGTCGTCACCGCGAGCACGCCTTCCCATGGTTAGGGCGGAAGGATCTCGGAAATCATTATGAGTGCCAAACCTAAAATCTACGGTCGTTGTCTCTTTGGGGTTGTCACCAGAAGAAACAAAAACTTTTTGCAAGGCGATTTTCGGAAGAAGAAGTGACATTTCAGTAGAATCTAGATCAACAAAGGCCTTTTGAGATCTTTTATAAACAAGGTTATTGGTGGCTATAAAGGGCTCTCCCTGAACAGAAACAAAATGTTCGTACGCATCGTCGTCCGCAAGGTCAGGATTGCGGGCAGTCCGAGGGGCCATATCGCCTTTTATTTTTTTAAAATTTGAAGTTAGAAAGCATTGATCTTGAAATCTTCTTTCTTTTTCAAGAACTTCACTCGGTATTTCATCCTCCGAATCCTTTAATTCAATATCTCCAACGGCTGTGGCTGGCCCCTTCGTCGCCAAGGCGGCTGCGGGCGAAGCTTTAATCACGGTTTCTATAGAATCTTTATGGACCTTCGCTTCGTTTCGTTTAGTTTTTATTAAGTCTATATAATTGGATATATAGGTCCCCTTCGCTATCGCCGTATTTAGGACCTGGAGCCATCGGCGTCCAGCGAGCGACCCTCCTGCAAGCTCGCCTATAACTGCGCCATTGGCGCCAACACCACTGTCCGGAACTGCGTTAATGCCCTCCAAAAGCGAATCTAGGTCCACGCCGGCGCGGGTGCCGGCGAGTGTCTTAAGCTCATCCATGGCCTTCAGGGACTCAAGAGCCTCGTAGGTTATCATCGCGTCGGGGTTGAGGTTCCACTCGCCTGCGCCGTCGGAGACTGCTTCGTCCGAAAAGATCCAGGCTGGGTCGTCGAAGGTGCTGCCGATGGAGTCCGTTATAGCATTCCAGATGGTCTCCAAACCCCCCTGTTCGCTCCCAACTTCTTTTTTGATAAATTCATAAAATTTAAACCTCTGGAAAGGCTTGCCCCTTGCGGAAAGATCTCCATAAAGAGCCAAATGGCTCTTTGCGGCTATTTTAAAAGATTGTAGGCGTACATATAAAGAAAGGCGCTCCTCGCTCAGCCATTCATCGGCAATCCTATCGTATTGTCTCTTTTTCTCGATTATCTCCTCTTTAGCTTTCTTTCCGTCTGGGTGGCCTTCGAGGGCGGTCATAATTGAGTTAGCTTTGTTCCCTAGAGAAACTAGCTTCAAGGCCTCACGAAGCGTCTCCTCCTTGCGGGCTTCAACCACGCCTCCCGTCCCCGCCGGGCCGGCTGTGAGGGTCCCTAGATCATCCGCAGTTCCTGCCATGTCAAATTCTCCCTTGGGGTCGGGTTCTTTCTATTCTTAAAAACATTTTATATACCTAATTCTTCGAGCATTAGATCTAAATTCAATGGTATAAGGACGGTATCACCAAGATTCAAATGCGATTCTGTCGGTTTCTTATTAAAAAATGCTATAATCCACCAGAGTTCCTGATCTCCGTAGTGTTTATAAGCTAGTTTGTAGTATCTGTCGCCCGTTCCCCATATATGACGCATCACATTTAATTCAGCAAATTGTTTTGCATCGGGATATTCCAATATAGGAGTTTTATATATTTTTAAATTTTTAATGTTTCTCTTGTCAAGAAAAGATTTATAATAATTTTTTAAAACTTCAATAGTTTGTCTATTTGTGTATCTTAAGCCCATTTAGTTGCCACTCCCTTTATCCTTAACGGAGTTCAATATCGACGGTGACGCCCCACTGTCGCTGCCGCGTCCAACGGTGAACACGGTTGCATCCAATTGGGTGTAGACGGCGGCGCCTCCATCTTTGTCCACCGTTTCGATCATTCTATCAGAAGTTGAACCTTCTACCCTATATGGATAGGATTCCTCAAAGAATTTATTTTGGCTATCAGCGTCTTCTTCGCCACCCCATCCGAGATCATGAGTATGTAGTACATGCATTGTGCATCTCATTTGAATATTTTTTGCAAACAATGATCGTTCAAATGTAAAAAATCCACTTTCCGTAACAGGAGAGTGGGTAAATCCATCAATAGTGCAGACAAGGCCCCCGACCTCCGCGTTACTAGATCCTCCCGACACCGATGCATCTGTTATTAAGTTCATAAATTTAACTTTAAATATTGGGGCCGTTTGTATTCTTTTTTTATTGTCGCTGCCCGCATATGAGGGATAAAGCATTTTGATTAAAAGAGATAATTTAAGTTGATTCTCCACTGCTTCTTCTACAGACCCGGCTAATATATCCCATCCTAAGTTGATAGTTCTTTGTGTATGTTGGAACGTATGTATAGGGTCCATTTTACCAAAAACTGGTGTTCTTTGCCACTTACTGGTGTACGCATCTTCGTATTGAGTCAAAAAGGATTTAAATTTAACAAACCTCTTGCTGGGTACTTGATAAAATTCTATAACCTGCCCGCTATTTGCGAGACTCTCGCTGGCGTCTGCGCTCCATTTAAAACTTTTTGGATCTTGTGCCATTTAATTATTCCCCTAACTCATGCCATTGGCTTTTAAGCCTATGTTGGTAAGTGCTTTTGATATCCTCACTGTTTCTTCTGCGCTAAATGACAAGTTCAGGGTGGCCGTGTCAACAGTGTACGATTCCGGCTGGGGGCGTGGGGGGAGGGATCTCTCGCGGGCTGCCGTCGCCTGTTCGGCTTTCGCAGTTTCGGTAGTTCTTTCGTTTCCTTCAAAGAGTTTAGAGGCGCCATAAACAGCGCCGGCCACTAACGCAATTCCAGCAAGAATTGGTAATAACGCCGTTCCTCCGGCGGCTGCCGCTGCTCCGCCTCCTACCGCCGCTGCTGTCCCGCCGACCGCTGCTGCGCCGCCTCCTGCCGCTGCAATCGCCGCAAGAGATGTGGCGACTCCGCCTGCCGCAGTCGCCAAACCACCCATTGCGAATCCTATTTTGATAGTCATAGCCAACATCGTGCCCATTACCAAAACAACAGATCCGACAACTCCAGTTACAACTGCGCCCCATCCAGACCACATATCTGCGCCCTCTTTTTTCCACTTGGTGAAGCTTTTAACTATATCCAAAGTGCCGTCCAGAACGTCTTGGATCAGATCTCCATATTCTGCAACAAACTCCGATACCGCCAGTTGTAGGCTTTGTAGTACTGGGAGTGCCTTCGCTGTGGCCTCATCAAGAGCCCTCTGGCTCGCTGCTGCTTTGTCTACTTGGTTCACATATCCCTCATATTCGGTCATACTCATACCAAATAACTTATTCGCTTCTGCCATGTCCGTAATTCCAACAGCATTGGCGATTGCCTTCTGTTTAAAACGATCCATGTCCTTGAAAGCCAGTCCCTGGGCTTGGATCGTACTAATAATGGTCTCTAGTCGCTCAGACTCGGACATTCTTAGAAGCTCCGTTGAATTCAAAAGAGCGCCGCCTAAAAGACTATTCAAGGCTGCCGCCGCTTGGGCGCCCGAGCTAAACTGGTCGAATTTTCCGGCTACACTAAGTAATGTTTGTATCGAAGCTCCGCTCGCCCGTGCCTGGGCCGCCATGTCCTTAAAGACTTCCATCATCCTATCGCCATGGGCAGCGAGAGTTGGCATTGCTTGTGATAATTGATCAAACGCCGTACTCAAGTCAGTTTTTAAGCCTTTCGCGAGCTTAAAAACCTCCATCGTAGTTCCCTTTGTCCGTGCTGCAGTCTGTTTTAGTCCTCTTTGGAAGAAGGAAAGAATCTTAGTCGTTTGAGAAGCGTCCGCTCCCAAGACAGACATTTTTGAAACAGTTCCTCCAAGCTCCTTTGCAAACACTTTGCTAGCGTCTGATGCAAGGTCCATGTTTTTTGCAATCGCAATAGTGGCGTCCCCGGCTACCTCTGCTGTAACGCCGAGTTGCATATTCTCTATTGATGCTTGCTTGGCGATAACGACATATGCTCCAGCGCTAAGAACACTCTTATTGATGTTAGCTCTCATCTCATCAAAAGAGATCGCAACATCTTTCAAGTTCTTGAACAAGAAAAGGGCCGCGTCCTGCATCGCGGTGACTACGGTCCCCATGACTGACATGGCTATATTCCCGGCGCTAAACCCCTTCCCCATCTCTTTTTTGAACTCTTTAAGCGCTTCCTGTCCTTCTTCAGTTTTATCGCTCAACATCCCGAGTTTAAGGATAGAGCCGGTTAAACTCTTTTCAAAGTTCTTAGGAACCCCGAAGGCTCTCGATAAATCTCTTAGGTTGCTAGCAGCCGTTTTTCCAATGTCTCTCATTTCAGACATCTTCTTATTCACTGCCGCTATCCGCTCTTGGATTTCCTTATAGAGCCGGGCTTCTTCCACCATCTCCTCAACAAGACCTTGCTTGCTTGTGAGAAGCCTGTCCAGATCGGCCTGCTGTCGCTCGTTAAGAACACCAAGAGATTCCATCCCCTCTATCCGACTTGTTAGGTCACGCAAACCTTCCTGGTTTGCACTGTTAAGCAGATTTTTTATCTCAAGTTCTCTTTCAAGATCTTGAATTGTTGTATTTGTTATTTCATCTTCTTCAGCCAAAAGTTACCCTCCTATTTGAAAGGCCACTTCAAGCCAGTAGCACTTTGAAACTTGGCGACCGCTTTATCAAGAAGGCTTTTGTTGTTTAGTGTTCTAGAATCCGTTAAACCGTGCTTCTTATAAGCTTCCATGTATTTCTTTTCATTATTCAAGGCGTTCGTAAAGGACCTGATCTCCGACGGCGTCCCCTTTACTTTGAGAGGGACCCCGAGATCATAACCAAATAACCTTTTTAGGCCCATTTCCGCGAAATAGCCGAAAGCCTCCAAGAAGCCTTCGTTTAGCTTCGTAAGCCTTTTCGCTGCACCTAAATCAATTACTTTTTCTTCCATTACAGAACTCCTTCTAAATAAATAGTTTATAACAAATTATTTACCCTTTGTAGCCTTCTCCATTGCTTTGTTTTCTTTTTCAATTTGTTGGGAAAGGCGATGAAGGAACCATGCGCGTATTTTCGTCGGCAGATTGTAAGCCTCAATAAAAGACCAGTGTCCATGGTATTTTAAGAAGAAGATTTGCTCATATACATTTTCTATATAAGTGTTATCTAGGCCAAAAGAAGTCCGCTGTGAGCGGCACCTCCATTATTTGCTCGTGGTCACACTCAGAGCAAGTAAAGTCTTGTTTCATATCTATATCAGGAACAAAGCTGGCATAGGTGCCTCTCAAAAATCTAGAGTCGAAGGCCGGGAGGGAGTCAACAAATTTGCTTATTATTCCCTCATCCTCGTCTCCGTTCACCGAGCAAATCATTCGCTTAAGCTGCGTTGTTAGCGCATTGTCAGCTAGCTTATTCTTCTTACGCCTTTCGCTTTGTTGAGCGATGAACCTCTCGTCAGCGCCGGTTAGAGGCTTGACCTCGACTATTGCCCTACTCTTAGGCAGTTCTACCCTAAAGGTGTTATTAGAGGTCAAGCTGACCATAAGGTCTTCGTCTTCTTCGAACTCTTTAATATGGATCTCATCCAAGTCGAACATGAACTCTACGGTATTATCGCACGAAGGGCACGATACGCGTGTTTCGTACTCGTTGCCATACCCGCTGACTCTGGCGGCTACCACCAAGGCGTTCTTGTCCCCTATAAGCAGTTGTTCTAGGGCAATGCGCTTATCAACAATTAAACTTTGTAACAACCTATCAATTACAACGCCTTTCCTGATCAACGATTGCGATGTAAGAATATCCTCTTCCTTGGCCGTCATAAAGCGCATTTCCACCGTTTCCATATTATGCAAAGGGTGCCCCTCTGGATAAAACTTACCCTTTGAAGGGATATCCACCAATTCTGTTGGTACAGCAAAAGAGAGGGGATCACCCTGCTGTTGGGCTTGTGGCTCCGGGGTGTCCATCGGGACTCCCATGCGGGCCTCGTTCCTGCTTGAACTCATGTTTACCTCATTAGTTTATTAGTTCTTAAATTCCACTTGAAGGAGTGCTTGTTGTGGTGTATAGAGCAAAATCATATCTTAATCCAACAGTAATGTCAACAAGACTATCATCTTCATAACTTAAGTCTCCCCAGTTAACCCTGGAGACGAAGGTGTTTTGTAACGTCCATGTATCAAGGATGTCGTTCACGCCACCCGGACCTACGTGCGAAATCGTTACGTTATTCATAGCGGCAGTGGAGTTTTTCTTGGAGACCGTCCCAGACTCCGCCTCTGCTTGGCTTGTGGGGGGAATATAGCCCGAAGCCATAAGGACCTCATACATGGTAGCGGTCGAATCAGGTCGTAGGGGATCAACCAATACAACTTCAATTTCATTCCAAGTGACGGTTCCGGGGTAATAGAACTTATGATTCAAGTAGGTGTGTTCGGTGACGTTTATGTCAAAACTTGGCTTCGCTCCCGACTTTACGATCCAGTGTTCAATACCACCTAGTGATAAAATAAATCTTGATTTTCTCTTTGGCTCAATACTTTGATCAGACCAGAATGAAGTTGACCCCATGTTTTTGTTTCTCCTCTATAATCTAAATAGGTGTTTGTTTTGTTTTTAATCTTCGAAAGATGCTCCACTGTTAGTAATAGTGAAGTCAATAGCGATGTATTCTACAGCCTTCGTTGGCTTTAAGAAAATCTTCGCATAGATAATATTTCTATCAACTAAATCAGGAGTTGTCGTTGTATTGTCTAATACAACCTTGAAGTCATCCAAGCCGAATCTAGCTTTAATGCTGGCCAAGAATGGATTAACCTTGCCTGTGAACCTGTTCCACGTTGTGATAGTATTTTGGTCAAATAGAACTTGATTGGCCATCTGCGAAATATTCTTTTTGACATAAATCATCAGTCTTCTAACATTGATTCTGTCCAAGGCGGAGGGTGTTACTTGTAATGTCTTCTGTCCGAAGATTACAACGCCTTCATTCGGGAACGATGCAATCGGATTAATGTTTGCATCATAAAGTGTATCACGGTCCTCAGACGTGAGTTTCTCCGAGACTCCTACAACCGGGATCCCTGCGTCGCCCTTTGAAAGACCACCTCTATTGAAACCCGCCGGAGCAAACCATAGTTCCTGCTTTCTCTCGCCGCTTGACATAGCCCCCAACGCGGCCACAGAAGGCGGCATCCAAACAGTGGCGTTATTTAAAGTGTCTCTCATCTGTACCCAGGGATAGTAAGCACACCCATAACTTGTATTTAGACCGCGATTATTTAGGCTCGTTACAGTTGAGTTCACGCTCCCTAATCGCCCTGATTGCGCAGTTGTATTCTCCGTGCTAGGAGTGTAGCCTCCCGCGAGATCAACAATCGCCATGGCGTCACCGCGATCCTCACATATATTCATTAAATGATCCGTTAGTCCACTGGTGGTGATACCAGGGGCCACAGCAAGGTTATAATCAACCACCTCCGGGTCCTTAACAGCATCGATAGCCCTCTTAGCGGAGTTGTAGGCATAGTTTGTTAGCTCAGTTCCATCTGCTGTAAACGTATTCCTGAACGGCTCCGATTCATTAATCCTCAGGCCGTCGAAACCTCCATACAATACAGTTGTGAATTTATTAAATCCGGCTGTTAGAACGTCTTTCCAGGAGCCAGAGGCTGCCGTGATGGAACGCCCTTCGGCTCGACTGCCAGACATGTAATTGACGCTGTTACCATAAGTACCACTCAAATCATCAAGAGAGAAGACCCATGACCATTCAAGCTGGTTAGCCACAGTGTCACTATCCTTATGACTATCCGGGAGTGCCCTGAGAATATCTCTGTTCGACTTCTCAAAATCAAGATAGAAGACTGACCCTTCTTTTCTAAGAAGATCTGCGCCGAAGTAAGCCACTCTTGGGCTCTGGATATTTCCATCAAGGGCACCAGATCTCATCGGCACAGCAGGGAATACCATCGGGGCGTGTGAGAGGGGGTAAGCATCGTTGTGCTTAGACGCCGTAGGTGCAATAGCAATCCAAGAAGCGACGGAGTAATTATCTATCTGGTACTGGCCTCCGGGGGAATAAGATGTAACCCCTCCATTAGGAGATGATACATAAGTATTAACGTAATCCTCGGATCCAGAAGTTGTGGCACTCCCAAGTTTAAGAGGACCTGACGTTCCAGACATGAATCGCCAGGGGGCGAATCTTGGATGCCCGTAAACGCCATACGGTAAATACGATGGATCCGTTACGGCATCGTCCACATCCGCATTCATCTCAACTCTAATAAATTGAGAATTATTATTATGGGAGCCATGATCGATGTATCGCTTTGTATCCTCATTCCACTCAACATATCTATCGCCAATCTTTTTGCCCACATAGTTTTCTGAATTGGGATTAAGGTTGCAGTTATCAAAGAGTTCAACCGTTTTGAGAGCGCCATCATTGTCCTCTATTTTCCTTACTCTTACGGAGAAAAGACCATATGGATTAGAATTATTAGTAGGAGCGCTTACTGCCTCAATAGAGATTTTTAGATTGTTTTGATTCCACTCGCCCCATCCAAGAGAATGGATGCGGAATAGCTTCTGCATATCCTCGGGAGTGTAGACAGGGGATAGAACATTAGTATCATGGACAGCGCTGCCGGGGGTAGATCTCAGGTCCTGTCCGATAAACCAGCCAGTCTTGGATCTCTTCATCGAATAGTTATGTTCTTGCCACTGACTAGACGCAGTTCCGAACTGAGCCATTGGAAGAATACAAGCCCACTGGACAGTCCCTGTGCAGTTGGCGTATACCTGTCTCTCAAAAGTCTCGCCTACCCAGTAGTTAACAGTTTTTGTCGTAACACTGGTATTCGTCAAAATTGGATTAGTATTAAGAACCTTTCTAATGTATTTGTTTGAAGTCCTGTCAAAGTTAAATACCACATCAGTGGAGGCGGTGACCGAGGCGGCAGTACCCTCTACTACATTAAGTCTGAATGTTTTGTCCGCGACGGATTTTACCCAAACAGCGGAGCCCGTGACATCCCAGCCGGAATCGCCCGGCGCAATGTCCTGGCTCTCGAACCCCGGAGTTGTGCCGCTTAGCTGCGGACAACCATCCCTTGTGTAAATAATAGCTCCCAAAGTTCCAGTTGCGAGAGGGGCAAAAAGAAATGGCGACGTTTGTGACGTCGCGACTGGAGTCCCGGCTGTTGTTCCGCTAGTAATGATCCAAAGTCCGTATGCGCCCCCGGCGGCTGCTGAGTCTCCCCCCGTGGCGGCGATCTCGTTGTCGGTCGTCCACCCAGCTAGCGCGGTTCCAGTGCCAGTTCCTTTAGAATTTTCAGCACCAAGGAGTCTTACCATTGTTACAGGGGAGTTGTTAGTCAACCAAGCTTGTGCCGCGTAAGAAGCATACGTCGGAGCAGAATAATTTCCATCTCTCCATACGTCCGTGTTGGTCTGCCCCGCAATTGGAGTTCCGAAGACTGTTACAAATTCTGCGAATGAGTTCACTTGGTACGGGACCATGGCAGGGCCTCTTTCGGTTCTTCCTATTAGAAGAGGACCTCGACCAGACGGCGTGCTCGGTCTTTGGGAGTTATCAATTTCATTGATGAATACTCCAGGTGAAACAAACTTAAACTTCTTAACTGACATGTTAGTGCTCTCCCATAAAATAAACGGTTATTCTCTATTAAATAGTAAATCAAGCTACGAAAAGAATAAAATTGAATCTATTTCGTTTCCAGCGACTGCTCTCTATAAAAGGCCTTATCATCGGTTTCTGGAATATCCCCGAAAATCACATGTTCCTTCGGCAAACGCACCTCTACAGCATTTTGTGTTCTAACAAGTTTCGGAGGCTCCTGATTCTTGTCACTTCCTACTAAATAACCTCTCACTTTAAGGCTTATTGTAGTTAAAAATGTCTTTTCTTGGTCCGTTACATCGAGTGCATTTGTTTCAAAATTGTGAGTAGGGTCGAGGAAGGCTTCAAATCTATGTCCATTGGATCCTAGGCTGAAATAGTTTAACCCTCTCCCGACATTTAGGAATGGAGCCGTTATTTCGTTCATTTGCTGCTGGTATTCTGTTCTAACGTAAATAGAATATTCTACATCTACATAAATTGGCAATGGCATTGTAATCGTTTCATAAACAATTTTACTATTTTTCGTTTTAAATGTTTTTTGACCATAAGTCCTTTTTGCGTCCGCATTTGCGAAATTAGATGTTTTATCCTGTTTGATCCTTCTCGCAATAGTTATGGTGCCACCCTCTTCATTTTGAGGCAACGCATTCCCAAAGATTCCACCTCGATTTGCAGGGTCTTTGACGATATTACCCCTAACTATGGATATCACCGGTAGTATAATATTGCCATTTAGGTCGTGTAACTCCGGTGATTCCTTGATATGAAATGCCCTTTCCGCAGAAGTCCATATCACCGGTACCTTTTTCCATCCAGAATTTGTTGTAGAAAAGATATCCAAATCATTAACAAAATTATACAATGATTCATCTATTGTTTCTAAAGTTGAGGGCTCTAGTATCTTTTCTTGTATTTTGGAAGTGTCTTTTAAGCCAGTAAACCCATAATCAAGCTTCTGCTTATGCTCGTTTTTTTTATCAGACATTGAATAGGCCCTCTCTTGCTCTGGTGCAACTAGCAATAATTTCGAACCTGTGGTCGATTTGTCCAAATAGCTGTCTCTGCCACGTTATCATTGTAATTTCATAATATTGTTCACCATATAATACGAAATCGCCCTCTCTCACATATAAATCTTGATCGTCAAGTAATCTCCTTTTATGGAATTTAACAGTAATAGTTGCAGTTTTGTCTATTCCGAACACATCCCCGCTGCTTTGGGTGCCTCCGTACTCGACTAGAGCATAAACCCTCACAGGTGGTAAGAAAGATTTCTTTATAGCCTCTCCATAAACAGGATGAAAGTCTGTGCTCTCCAGGCTTATCGGGTAATAAACAATCTGCTGTCCTACAACCCTTTCGATAAGTTCATCGTTGACTTGCTTTACAAGATCGCGCTCTTTCTTACCAGCGAAGAGGGGAGGAGGCGGGCTATTTGGTTGTTTCCATTTAGACATCTATACCCCCTTATCCCGTGTATATGCCCGATGGCACCACCTTCATTGTATTGTTTACATTGGCTTGTATCGTTGCGTCTCTTTCCGAAAGTTTCGCATATGTTAATTCATCTAGAACATTCTTTAATTCTTCTCTTAACTTTTCTTGTTCGTCCTTCGCCTGAGAAAGTAGCTCTGTCGCGTTAAGATTCACACTATCCCCCGGAATCGGTATTGTATTACCAAATTTTCCTCTAACTTGGGCAAGCATCTCTTTTGTAGCGGATAAGGCAAATCTTCTAATCCATTGTTTCCCAATGCTGTTAATGCTTGAATAGGGTATATTAGCAAATGGTAATGTATTCATGTTATTAACACCGTTTGCTCCCCCTTCTTTGTCCGACTGTTCCACCCAGGCGTCGGTTTTAATCGTGAATTGGACCCAAAACGTTTCGGGCGACATCGAGGTGGGGGCCGGGAAAATCCTTAATTTATTATTTTTTAACTCGTAGGAATAGTGAGAGTTTCTAGTGTATATCGCGTCTTCATAAGCCATTGCTTGCGCTTTGTTTTGCCACGCCGGTATTACTTCAAAAGTAGAGTCATCCGAATACATTCCGTAAGTTGACATGTTGCCGACCGCATTCAGGCCTCCGTAGTACCCATAGAACCTCCACATTGCATGAGGTGTCTTATAAAAAACTTTCTTAATAGTTATTCTATTTTTGCCCACAGAGCCAGTAAAGCTTAGTCCGTCTGTGGTTCCATCTATGGATGCGGAGTATATTATTGATTGTAAATCATAATCTTGTTTGTCATTAGAGCTTTTAAAAGATGCAGAATACTCCGGAAGGCCACCCCCAAATCCAATCGCTTCCGATGTTCCTCTTCCGACCCTTTTAGAATATTCGAAAGTAAATCTTGGCATTTTCAATTCTGCCCTTGTTCCCTCAAGACTTGAAGATAGTTCCCCTGTCTTCAATTCTCCGTCTTGATCAAAAGTGCCGGTAGTATTGCCCATCAAGTCTCCTAAAACATTTTTAGCTTGATGAATATTAACAATATAAGAATATTCTAGAACGGCTTCTTCGTATGCAGTGTAAACGTTGCCTACAGTTATCTCAATATCAAGTACATCTCCACCAAGCTTTTTATATGTATACGCTACTTGGTCGGATGCGCCAGAGATAAAATCTACATTGGTCGCTCCATATTGATTAGCTAAATAAACTCCAAAAGGATAATTAGTGGGATTGGCTGCGGAGTTATCATAATCATTTTCACTTGATTCAGCAGTGCTCCCTGTTGAAGTCAAAACGACAATACTTGAATTTTGTTGTGGGGATAGAACGGGCATCGCCATATATGCTGCCTCCTGTACTATGAGTAAATAGTCCCCATCAACGCATTTCGGACTTAGAAACAAAAAAGGCCCCCACTTTCGTGAGGACCTTTTTCTAAGCTATAGTAGCTCTAAGTTACCCTAGTAGATCTTCTACAATGACAAGACCATACATATCAGGCCGTACCATCTTCTTAGCGTAACGGGTCATAACTCCCTTACGTGGTACGAAATCTTCCGTACCAAAGATCGTCGGTGTGACCTGTAGGGGCACATACGGTGCGTATACATAGCCACTCTCAAGGAAGCTTGATCCACGACGCCCGACTAGAACCACATTACGTGGGAAGTAAGGATCGACGTAAACATCGAACTTCTTGCTAAGGCTACCTACCTTTACAGCACCCGCTGTTCCTCTGTCATCATCATGAGTAACAGAAGCACGGAATCCAGCAGTAAACTCCATGAGGTTAGCAACTTCAGGTGAACACACCACGAAGTTAGCGCCGCCACGAAGAGTCTTTCTGTGGATTCTAGCGGAGACATCATTGATTGTCTCAATGAGAGTCTCGTACCACTCGGACACTGTTCCCGTGAAGTCCGCGCCCATAAGGCTTTCATTGGCCGTAGTGCCGCCGATTGCCGAGCCACTCTCTCGGTTGACGAACTTACCGGGTCTACGCGACCAGTAAAGAGTACCGGCAGTGCCGCCCTTTACTAGATCCTCAAGGATCTCACGATCGATCTCTAGAGCGATATGCTCCGAAAGAACCGAAGTAAGCTCAACCTCTGCATCAAGGTTGTGATAAGCATTAAGATCCTGACCTAGCTCTGGGGTCCACTTGGCCTTGAGCTTCTTGGTCACCGCCGTGACGCTTACCGAATCGACCTTGATGTCGATCTCCGGAATTCGGGCCTCGTTCTCAAGTCCCCAGGTGGTAGTCCCCACAACTGCACCGATAGCGGCAGCAGCCGCAAAGTCGTCAGCCTCGGGATAACTGAAATCGAGTGTGTGAGCGCCGCCGCCCCCACCATCTAATTCCTGCTTAATGAGGGTCGCCTGGTCCGCGAGCGAATCAGTAGAGCCTGTACCTTCGAACACCAGCTTGAGAACATTAGTTGCGCCCACTCTAAACGTATCACCAGTAGATGAAGTATGGATCGACGTTAAGCGACGAACCTGGACAGACGCCGTGAGCGCCCCTGCCGTCACCGACGGTGTGTTAACAGCCGACGCAGAAAGAGCTACAAGATTCTTGAAGTTAAGCTGCGCTAAATTAGTGCTTGCTACAGCAGTAACAACAACGGCAGATCCAGAAAGATCCGGATCCCAACGAACAGCCTTGTTAAGGTCATCGTCAGAACCAAGTGCAGTACCCGCAATAGTAAGCGCGACCACTGGGGCCTGTGCCGTTACCGAAGCTGTTGGCGAGGAGTAACCATTGTTTAAGCTATAAAAACTATCCTCTCCTGCTTCCCCGCTAAGGCTAACACCACCTGTAAGCTGCTGGCCTACAACGTTGCCGCCATAGATAGAATCTCCAGCCTCATTCCCAAGTCTCCTAGTAGTAAGATCATCGGTATAAGTGAAGTCCATGAAGAAAATGAGTCCCGACGGAAGGCTCATGGGTTGAACCGACACGAGGTCATTTGCGATAAGGCCACCGAAAACGCGGCGAACGATCGGGAACGCTACAGCAGCGAAGCCCTCAACATCGCCAGCCGACATTGCGGATGACTCTCTCAGTAATTGGGCCGCCTGATTCTCCAGCAGGCGGGCCATGTTGTTACGGGCAATATCGTTGCCGATTCCCTCTAGAAGTCCGGTGTTTGACCACTTATCAAGTAGTGCAGCACCCTCTTTCTGGACGTCACGATCAACAATGCCCTCAGTTAATTTATCTAAAACAGACATTTGTAAAATCCTCCAATATTATTTTTGTTTTAGTCCGGCTAATAGTTGCCAGCGTGTTACCGCCGGTTCTACTTTGCTCTCATATCTTGTTGCATTTCTGCTAGACATGATGTGCGTAGAAGATCTATCAACGGCTTCGCTCAGTGATTTTGGCTGTCTCTTCTCAGTGCTGCCCACTGCGCTCTGAAGTGTGTCAAAGATTACCTTTGCTTCTTCTACAGAATCCGCGTTTGAAATGGCTTCGACAATTTTATTTCTTTGCCGCTCATTCAAGGAGTCGCTAGTTAAAACGCGGTTGGTGTAAAGGAGTTTAGCATTCGTGGCATTAACCCCCTCTACATGTTCTTTTAATGCTGCTACTGCTGTAGCCAGCTTGGTGTTTTGTTGTGTCAAGTTTAAAACTTGCTCTTCTAACTGGGTCTTCGCTTCCATAAGCTCATCGACCTCTTTTGTTGCATCTTTAGAAAGCTCTGCCTCTTCCTTTACTTCAGTATCTTGCATACGAGCAAGAATTTTTTCGGCTGCCAACTTCTGGTCCGACTGCGGGCGTCCTGCCCATCCGGTAAGTGCATCATCAACATCAACAGTTAATTTCTCTTCTAAAGTGCTGATGATCTCGTCTAAGTATTCTTCAGACATATCAACTTCTTCTTCTAGATCATCCCCATCGTCGTCGTACTCATCTTCCTGGAGTTCTGCCATCTGCATCAGATTTTCTTGGAGATATTCGTCTTCAAGATCAATTTCGTCATCATCCAACATTTCATCGGCAACATCTTCAGAATCAAGCATCTCATCGGGAAGACCCCCTTCATCAGACATTTGTCTTGCTAGATCATCAAAATCCAATACTATGACTTGCTCTTCATCCGGACACGGACACAAATCCTCTCCGTCTGTAGCGGCAAGGGGTACACTATCAACAACAGAATCCTCTTCTGCTCCAAGGTCATCACCCATGGTTAAACCAGTATTCATGTCATCCAAATCCATATCATCATCTTGTTCTAACAGAGACTTCATGGCCTCTTTTACTTCAGTTGAGTATTTTTCTACAACAGTGGCTTCGGCATTTTTTAGCGCTACCTCCTTCAAAGCAGCGGCGTCAATAACCGCTTGTTCTAACATAGATGACATAGTAGACACTCCTAAAATATTTTAAGTCACAAATAAATAGTGCTTTTTTATCTAAAGTGACGTTTTTAATAGTTTTCTATTAATCACTGCCCGTTAGCTCACTAATACCAGAACCCGTTAGTTCATACATTTCGCCCGGATCAATAAGCGTCAATTCCGCTATTATTTGATAACTTGAGCTATTGGCGAAAGCACCGTTGGAAATATGGATTGTATCAGTTTTAATATCTAAAGTAATAGAATCATTAGTATTCGGCAACGTTATATAGTGATTTTGAGCTATCGCGCTGAGCTGGTTAACCGAGGAAGAGTGTACTTCGACACCACCCCCAAAATAAACATTGATAACTCCGTCTCCGAGGAGCGCATTGTCCTGGGAGCCCGTGTAATAGTTAGTATTAATAACTGTTATTGTTTTTGTAACTTTAGGAAATGTAATAGTTTCATAGGTACCCACGGCCTCAAGGCCTACCTTCCCAGAGCCTCGAATGCTGCCGTGCGTCAGCGGGAGGAAAATCCCTCCTGTAAGATACGGATGCCCACTTACCTGGAAGGATCCGACATTTTGAATTCCAGCCTTATACCGCTGGAACATCTTCTCATAAGCCATTTTTCGCTCCTATCATTAGTATTTAGTTCTTTCGTTTGGTTTCTGCTTTCCTAGCATTATCTTTTTTACGTTTCTTTGCAAGTCTTCGTTTTTTTGAAGGTTTTATGAAATACATTCTTTCTCTATATTCTTCGAGAACTCTAGACTTTTTAACCTTTTTCATAAATCTTTTGATCATTCTCGTTACATTACCTCTGACTTCATCTAAGGTAACTTCTACATGTATAGGGCGCCCCATTATTAACTCCTAGATTAGGTTCTTCCACTTGTTCCCAGCGAGACCTAGAATACCATCAATATCTACTCCTTTATCCCCAGGGTTTACACCAGATAGTGAACCTTGGCCAGATGTTTCCGGGGCGGCGGGTTTAGTGCCAGCAAAAATATCGACTCCAAACTGTTGCGTCGCTGATTCATTCAATCTCTTGATTCTTTCCTGCCTCTGTCTTTCATATTCCTCTTCCATCTGGTTTTGTTTTATATCGCTATCGGATATGGGTTGTGACTTAGCTTCTACAACAATATTAGTGGAGATTCCTTGGACGACTTCCTTGATTATTCCGGATAATATACCATCTTCAAAAATACACTCTTTAATACATTCTTTGATTATCGGCTTAAGTACTTTTTTTAACTCGTTTTTCTTCATTATAGTATATCTCTTAAAATATCATCTAAAGTTTCATTGATTTTATCTTGCTTTGACATTTCTTTATTCTCATTAATATAGACGCCAAGCTCTTCTGTTTTCTTATCGCTCATAGTCGGATTTAAATAAGCACCGGGGGTAGAAGGCTCAGAAACAATATCAAAACAGATAAGCTGAAAATCATCCTCCACCATCGTTACTCCATTGGATTCACTTACGGAGCCGAGGCCTCTCGAAGAGATGCCTAGCTTCACGCCAGAATTCAGCAATGCTTTTAATACATTGCCAGATGGAGTATCGAGAACTTCAATCTTTCCCATAACGCTATCGCCATCCCACCACATCTTATTTACCAAATGTGAAGCATTCTTCAAATTGATGACACTATCGTCAGGGTGATCAAGCTCCCCTAATGCTCGTTTCTCATGAATGGATTTTTGATAAGCATCTACTTCTCTTTGCAGAGTTTGCTTGTTGTAGATCCTTCCGTTACCATTCTTTGTGCCTGCCTTCTGGCAAACGCCAACAAGATAGACTGAGCCATTGCTCATGTTTTTTACTTCCGACTCGGTTAACGTATCTATTGCACAGATACCATCGGGGCATAATTGAAAATATTCTTGTAAAAGTTGTTTAGCCACAGTCATGAACCCTTACAACAACGTCTCACGTCGGGTATATTTCTCTTTCTCATGATTAACCTCTAAGTTTACTCTCGGATTTTATTCCATAGTCTCCAAAGACCATGTTTAAAATATATGATGTTCCAGAACTTAAGCATCCAAGCAGGAACGGATTTACCAAATTGTATTCAAAGTTAAATAGTTCCGTGTACTTGTTAATACCGAAAAGAAAAACACCCACCCAGAAGCCCATGCACATTGGACACTTGAACAATTCTCCCAACTTTCCATGCATCGGTCTTATTAAATTAAAAAGACTTCCATAAACAAGGATCTGCGTCATCCCATAGGCACAAAGAATAAAAACTAAAATTTCCACGATGCCTCCGGCTAGTAAGTATAACTAGTATATAGTCCATGAGGACGTAATTCAGGTCGTAAGGAACCCTTCTTGGCGGTGTGTCTCCTAGGATCGAACTCGCTAGATTCTTCCTCCGAGGGATTTGTCATCCTCTCTTCGTATTCTTCTTCTACGTGATCTTCAAATTCAAGGTATGGTCTTTCTTCATCTATAAAGTTAGCAATAGTGAACAATGCAAGTTGCACAGCGTTGTATTTATCGGTTTCAGGCATAGTTCCCTCCAACGAAGAATATATATTTCCTCCTTGAACACTATCCCTTTCCACGATACCCTTATCTACGAGAAATCTAAACAAACGATCAGCAGAATGATAAGATTCATCAGTGTAAGCCTCTTTCGAAAAAGAAACAATTTTATTTTTCTCACTCATGACCACTATATCGATGTCCCTATGATCGAAAATGATGAGATCACCACCTAAAGTTTTTCTTATTTTTAGTTTCCTGGTGGCTACTACTGGCTTCTTTTTTTCCGGCAGCCCCATATCAGGGGAAGTAAGAAGCCCAGGTTCTCTATTTATAGTAATATTAATCGCCATTTATTTGTAGCTCTCTTACTAATTTTTGAACTTTAAGAATTTTTTCAATAGACTTTTCATCAATTTGCTTTTGTTTAAATGATTCAACAAGTTCAAAAACCTTTTCTGTTTTTTGTAACATATCGGGGCTTATTTCGATTTCATTTAATTTTTTAGCTTGTAAAATTTGTTCCTTTAATCTTCCAAGTTCCTCATTAAGAAAGATCTTGAAGTCAACTCCGTTGTCAACAAAAGAAGTAATGTAATTACTTAAAAGCGCTCTTTGTTCCTCAAAGAGTTTCCCGGAGTATTCCGAATTGAACTTCTTAACAAAATTTTTGAAGACAAAGGTATCAGATGGAAGCTTACAAGTTATGTTTTTCGCGTTGTGGACAATACTCTCCACTAAAGTGCTTTCAAGCATAACTCTACTTTTTGGAGGCATCTGCTGGTTAAAGATCTGGTAGACCGTTGCCAAACTTTTATAATTTGGCACGAAATTCGAAAACACTTCCTTCGATAAAATCTTGTTAATTTTATTAATTAAATGGCTCTGCTCTTCAAAAATCTGTTGTTTATCAAGTTTATCATACTGTCTTTTAGTTTCTTGTAATACTTTATCGGCAGAACCATTTGATTCAAACATGTTTTCTTCTACCACTGCCTGATACAGTCTTAACTCCTGCCCCAGAATAGAGTCATTTTTAAAATGTTCTTTTATAATCCCAGCAATTTGTCTTTTCTTGGTATCATTTTTCTTTATCACACTTTTAGTCAGTTCTTTTACGAGTGCTTCGAAAATAAATGCCGTGTTTCTTTTTTTATTATGCTTCAATTTCATAATACTTCTGGTTCCTTCTTGGACGCGAGTCTATCTAAAAGGTGTTTAAGCTCCACAGTGGTTGCAAGAATTTTATCTTCTTCTTTCCTATAAGTAGATTCTAAACCTTCCGAAAGCCTAGCGACGCCTAATATCTCTCTATGTCCCTTGTTGAGGTTTGTGTCGCTAGCTCTAGCCAATCTGTGGCCTACCGAAGCCTTCCAAGAATTTGCGCGACCACCCATACTTCTCTGGTTAATCCCCGGCTCGTATACTTTGCCCTTAGATGCTAGGGTAGGTCTGCCGCGATGATGCGTGTCTCTTTTGGCTGGGGCTTCCGGGCTGGGTGGTTCTGCCAGGAGTGTTTGTTCTTCCCCTTCGAGATCTTCGTCTCCTCCTTCGAGATCTTCAAGCCCTTCGAGATCTTCGCCTCCCATACCGCCAAAGGCGCCACCTAATTCTCCGCCTTCGCCGCCGAGGCCTTCCAAGCCTCCACCCTGCTCGGCAACCTCTTGTGCAGCTACCTCTAGGGACGCATCAAACTTCTTATCAAAGAACATTTCTCGTTGCATTCTAATAAATTCTTCTTCCGATAGACCAAAGAGATGTTCTCCTATCCACCTTTTACTGAAGTACCCGTCCGTGGCTCCGTTGGCAACATCAAATTTAGTGCGCCATTGTTCGAGTTCCTGTAGCTCCGCTATTTTAGATGGATTGTTCAATTGAAGTTCAAAAGAAATCAAATCCACACCCCTGTACCCAAGGGTATACAAATGAATGATTCCTATTTTTTCTAACTCAGACACTACTGATCTCTGCAGTCTCTGGATCGTTCTAGCAAAGCGAACATCCTTTTGCGCTAAGGTAGTCTTATCCTCTGAGGCTCCATTCTCCGAATTCGAGAGATAAGAAGCAGGAATCTTTAAAGCAGAAAACAACTTATCTCTAAGATATTTAACATCATCGATATCGCCAGTGTAGGTACCTCCCGGAAGAGTTTCAATTTTTGAAGAAGTGTCACCGCGAACCGGAATGAAATAGTCTTCCTCTGTACTAAGAGGGTTGTATCGAAGATCGACTCTCCCGCTGGTTGAGTCCACCATTTGGTTTCTCTTCATTTGAGTCATAACTTTTTGCATATATTGCTCAATATCTTGTGGAGCTATGCTGCCTACGTCTATATAGAAGACCCTTCGCTCGGGAGATCTAACAATTCTATATGCCATCATGGCGTCTTCCAGGAGAGTCAGTTGCCTCCAGATCCTTCTAGCAGGGTCCAAAACACTTGTGCCATAAGGTGTAAATTTATCGTTTCCAAGGATTCTGAAATGTGAAATTTGCCAATTTTCGAACGTCATCCCTCCGGAATTCCATTGATATTGGAGGTAATTTGGATTAGTCTTGTCCTCCCCTTCGAGTCTTTCTATTTCTCCTACCGGCAATGCGATGGTATTCTTAATACCGGATTTTTCATCTAGATCAAGATATAAGAAAAAATCTCCGTACTTGCACATTGTTCGACACCATCCAAAGAGACTAAATTCTATGTTCAAAACATCGTTGTACAGGGTGCTGAGAACTCCCTTAATTTCTTCATTATGGGTTTTGATCCTAAGCATAGGATGAAATGTATTTGAAGTCGTCATTTCATCCGCATATATATCAAGCGCAGAGGCAATCTCAGGCGTATACTCCATCTGATCGAAATCGATATATCGATCTAAGCGAGTTTGTGTCGCCATGAATTCTAGTTGGAGGGCTTCATACGGGTTATAATTAGACTTTTTAAATTGTTGCCCGGATGCAGAAGTAAACTTATATTTATCAAGGTGTCTTCTTTTGTTCTTCCTCGGAGCTTCGCGGCGCCGGTCTACAATCGGACCAGATAAAAGTCTAGTTAGCCTCTTAAAAAGCTCACTCGTCGCGTTTCTGGGATTGTTCTTTTTGATATGCTTGTTGTTCATTTATTATCCCTTTAAAATCCAGCCAAATTCTTGGTTCTGCTGTTTGGCATCCTCATCTTTAATCGGCCTATAACCTGTCATACCAGGAATCGTCGTATTCATCTTTGTATCGGTTCTTGACATTGAACTTAAAAATGCCTTTTGGTAATCGCTCTCTCTCACATTTGTAACAAAAACAGAATCTCTAATCCAACACCCTATTGCACAGGCTATGATTAAATCATCATTGAATCCTTTCATCGCCTGCGCTCTTCCATTTTGCCAAACAAATGTTTTCATTTCATTATACAACCTACTGGAGTTTATTTTAATTAGTTTATTCCTTATGAATTCCTCGAACTTAGCTATAACAAGAGGCCTCGTCACTCTAGACATCGTAAATCCACCAATAGTGTTTTTTGAGGACTCCGCTATAGAGGCATCTACATATTCGTGACTCGTTTTGCGAGCATAATAAAGATTCGGATATTGCATCTCTTCAAGCTTTGTTATAACCGTCCAACCAACAGAGTTGTTCTCTACTACTAGAAGGCAGTTTCCGTATTCTTTTCCAATGTTAAACAGAACATTCGCAAAAATATCGGGTGCCGACTTGCCCCTATACTCAGCAACCAGTTCCATCGTTTCCGTGTTAAATATATGAAAAGTGGAATAGTCTTTACCGTCACCTCTAGCCACGTCTGCTGCAATCATATATGTTTCTTGTGGTTGGTACTCTTCCCATATCCAAATATTCCTGTCAAAGCCGGTCCTGTACTTTGGTTCAGAAACAGCACCGCTAATTAATTGTAAATCTTCCGGATTAAATACAGTTTCTCCGGACATATTAAAGTTGCACAACAATTCTTGTGCAATTTGTCTTGCGGACATGTTTTTTGTTTCTTCTTCAAACCAATTTTGATCCCGGTCGGGATGTACGTCCCAAGACAAAGTTGTCGGATGAAACTTATTTGTTTTTTCAGCAGCCCCCATAAATGCTTGATGAAACCAGTTGCCTACACCATTTGGAGTAGACAGTGCAATACACCGACCGCCAGTTGAAAGCGTAGGGTACAAGCCCGTCCATAACTCTTCTAGCCCTTCTACATGAGCAGCCTCATCAATAACCAGAAGAGAGAGAGCTTCAGAACGACCAGCATCCCCGCTTGTGGAAGAGGCCTTAATTTGCGATCCATTCGATAATTCAAAGGATGTTCGGTTATCAACGGAGATATCAGTGATCATGATCCATGACGGCAGGTTCCTAATCATGTGCTTTACTTTTTTAACTAAATTCGCTGCTGTCCCAAACTTGGTTGCAATAACAAGGATATTTTTGTCCTTGTGGAACATCATCAACCATGCAATGTATGCCGCCGTAATGGTTGAAATCCCCAATTGGCGTGCTTTTAAAATTACATTAAATCGATAATCATTAAAATCCCTGAGTAGATCTTCCTGGTAGTCGAACACCTTAAAGGGGATAAGCCCCTTCATAGGATGGGAAATCTTCGCATAATTATTAATAAAATAAGCCGGATCTTTACCGGCTTTTATAATTTCAGCAACTACTTCCTTCCTTGTTAGTTCGTGTGACATGGTGGACTCTCAGTTTGTAACGTTTTTAGCGTCTCTTGAGCCCAACCCACCTTGATCTAAAAAGTCTTTGAAGTTCTTTTGAACAGTGTCTTCGCTTGGCTGTAATTTGTCCTCGACTCCTTCGAGGCCCCCAATCTTAAACGTCTTTGTAGCGTTAACGAAAACTCTAACCTTCGAAGTGCTCTGCACAATCGCGTTGACGTCCCCTTCCGGAGTTAAGGAAAGAGCGTTGCCAGTTATTTTTTTGTATTCTTTCTTAAGCCAGCTTGCAATATCTGCAATTGTTTGTTCAAGTTCGTCTTCGAACTTTGTGTTATGAACATCGCGAAGCTTAATTTCCGCCTGGTAGTTAATGTCCATGTAATTACAGCTAACCTTGACTTTGAATCCATCCATGTTCCTAGAGCTTAATACAGGATGGCCCTCTTCTCTCTTTAGACCTATCTTAATCGGATCTCCATTACTATCAAAAGCTCCATCATAAGCATTAGCTGCTGCCTGTGCGATTCCTCTAATCACGTCTAGTGTTTCCTGTGACATTTATTATTCTCCTTGAATTTTTTCGGGACGCCAGCCTGTTTCCCATCTTTCTTCTCTTTCTTCTACGTACTGAATAAAACAACCATGGCAGCAATCATATTTTGCCATATAAACGTCGTCTTTTATTTTAAATGAGTATTTCTCACAGACTGGACAATTTCTTTGTGCATCTCTAATAAGTAGTTTTTTGGAAACAAAAAAGCCGTCAACCTCAACCTTATCTTTCTTTTCTTGTATTTTGTTTTCTCTATGTGTAAAAGCTTTAAGTTGTTGTAAATACTCTTTCTCTTTCTCTTGTCCCCAGTCCGATCTCGGATTTTTGATTGCACTCTCACCATATTTTGTCTTTATGGCTTTTTCTAACCTAACAATATAATCTAGATCATCGCTCATTTTTGTATCTCTACGGCTGCATAGAAAATTACTATAGACGTGATAATTCCTATAACTACGCCTCCTCCAAACCACCAGTTAGCGTTATCGTTAGGATTTTTTAAAGCAAGCTCTTGTAGCCTTTTTATCTCCGAGTCTTTAATCGTAACAAGCGAGCTATGCTGCGTCCTAAGTACGTCAAGCGTAGCTTGAACATTTGCCATTTCCAAAGCATGCTTTGCTTCCATTTTTTCAAGTTCAAAATTAATTTTAAGATTACATTCAAGTTGTTTGTGTTCCTCTTCTGCTATCAGTCTAGCAGCGAACGTCTCATCGAATAGTACGCCAGTAAATGGGGCGACCTGTCCTTCGCTCAGGCTGGCTACTCGGCCTTGATTCGACTTCGCTATATTTGGCAGTAGTATTATAATGGTACATAAGAATAAAGAAATTATTTTTGTTATTATTTCATGGTACATAGGTCACTCCAAACTTTTCACTTATCTCTTTGGCTAGTCCATCAGTGTCATTATGATACTTTTCAACTATTTTTTTAAGAGCTTTCTTTTTCGATTCGGAAAGTTCCTTTTCTTCTTCAGCATATTTATTCTCTAAATCCGATAACACCTTTTGATAATGTGCAAGAGCTTCGTCTCTTTTTTTGATTTCATCGTCATGGCTTTTTTCTATCACCGATAATTGTTTCTCATAGCTTTCAATTGTTGTTTCTAATATCTTTACAGCAGCATCGCTGTTTTTTCTAAAAACAAAAAACATTATAAGAGTGTAGGCCAATACTGCCGGGATATACCAATAGGTTTTTGTCCACAACCATGCTTTTCGTATACAAAGCTTGAAAGCCATCCATGTCATTTTCCGTGTCTCCATACCGTCGCAAGGTCCACCGCCGCCTGTGACCCTATATAAACTAATGACACAGCCACCCAGTCCTCCGACGTGACACTGCCAATAACGGCGAGGGCAGTTGCGGTTCCCCATACCATCAGTTTTCTACTAGTAAACTTTCCCAACAAACGATCTAAAAATTCTTTTGCTTGCTCACTCATTTAATCATCTCCTCCCTATAATTAGTTAATACTTCCGCTTGGTAACTCTTTGCCCATCTTTAAAACCTTAAGATTTTTATCTAAAATCGCCCATCCAATGGCTTCTCTCGCTTTTGTTCTATCGATTATATCGATAGATACTTCTCTTAAATCCTTCGCAGGGCCAGAAGTTCCCCAATTTCCTATATGGAATATTCTTCCATCTTGTTGTCTACATAGACACATCACATGGCTTACTATCTCACCATGTTCAGAAAGCCACGAAAAAATAAAAAGACGTGGATAGAAGTTTCTATCTATTGCATGCGCAGCCCAAATAGCGAATTCATCGCAGTCTAGTGGTAAGTCAGGTTGACCGCCTCTAATCCGTATTCGAGAACCGTGTTTATAAACATTCTCTCGGCTTACGTTGACAATGTGCTGGACGTAATTCGGGGTGCCACACATATCAAAAAGTTCTCGCAGGCCGTCCGGTTTCCATTCTAACATGTCCAAAGCACCTTGAACTTCCGTCAACGAGAGATCTTGGTCTACTTCAACCCCCTTGTATTTAGAAAGCCACGCAACTCTATAGATTTTGCTCCACACAACCCAATGATAAATTGCAAGTTTATATAATAATTTCGCAAATCTTTTTTTTATTTGATGCCAAAAAGCAGTAAAAAATTTCATTTATTTCTCCTAGAAATTTGCATGAGCGTATCCATGTGAGTCTTTCTCAATAATGATCTGTTTATCAACCACATCCTTTAGTGTATCGAGATGTGAGATTAAAAGAACTGTCTTAAACTCCGTCTTTATCATTTCAAGTAACCTAACAAATCCTTCCATATGTTCCTCGTCTAGTGACGTCGCGGGCTCGTCGAGAATAAATACATCCCCAACCGGTAAAGTGCTAATTTTAATCAATGCCAATCGAATAGCCATTGAAGCGATCGTCTTCTCTGCTCCCGAGCCCATCTCAATCGGACGAGGTTCAAACTTTGGATGTTTAATCATAATATCAAGTTTTCTACCATCCTCTTCGAAGAAGACTTCAAAATTAACAATATTAGCTAAAATTTTTGAAACCTCTTCGTTAATGATGGGCAACCTCTTTTTAATAATATCGTAAGAAATGCCGTTGCTGTGCATGCATTTCAAATAAAGCTCGTAGCAAGTATATTCTTTTTGAAGATTTTCTAGGTTCTGTTGTCTTTCCTCTAGTGATTTAACCTCTTGTTCGAGGGATCCCTTGGCTTTGAATAGAACAAGAAGATCTTCCTGCGCCGTCGTATAATCCCTTTCAAGACCATATATGTCGTTCTCTAAAGAAACCTTCTTCTTTAGAGTTTTTTCTAAATGTTTTATAGACTCTTCATTCTCCTCATATTGCTTCCTGCTTTCTTGCAACTCGTTATGGCTGCGCATAAGCTGTAGAAGCTCGGACTTATTTTTTTCTACGTCAACCTTACTAATGTTAACCCTATCGGTGACATTCCTCCTCTTATTAACTAAATCATCGTATTGCTTGAGGTAGGATTTAACTGCATCGGGTTCTAATTCCTCGACTTCTTCATCCACCTTGTTCTTAGAAATGGAGAGGCCCGATATATCTACCGTAACAATTCCTAAATCATCTTTTGCTTTATAAGCATCTTTAATGAATTTGCAATGAGAATATTCAGAACCGCAGGGAACTTCGGAAAGAAGCCTTACCTTACTTTCCGCCACGCCCTGTTTCTGCTCCAACAACTCTATCTCTTTTTCAAGAGATGAAAGCTCCTTAAACTTTTTATCTATATTCTCAAGCTTTTCTTCATAGGTAACAATATCAATCTTAGATAAATGCTTTTCCATTTTTACTAAGATTTTTTCGTCGGCAACAATGCTTTCATCTAGTCCCAGATTTCTATTTTTTAAAGCATCAATTTGATTTTCTACTTTCTTAAAATCATCGTTGATTTTTTTAATGTTAAGTATTTCTTGAGGAGAGGCGTTCAATTTTTTATTGGTTTCGTCGAGGGCTTCCTTTAAATTGCCTATACGCTCTTTCAATGCTTCTATTTGTCCCTTCTTTCTGTCTGCTTCTATCTCACTATAAGTCAAATTAGACCTAGATTCTGTTATTTCGTTAACAAAGTCATGATCCTTAAGTTTGTTCAAGGCGCCCTTCGTATCCGCAGAATCCTCCTTAGCCAATTTGAACTTTTGATCGAAGATATCTAGATCTAAAAACTTGGCTAAAATCTCTTTTCTCTTAGTCGAGCCTTCACCAATAAAGGATAGAGATCCTAGCTGCGACGACAGGGAGGTAAGCAGGAAATCATCGATATTACCAAAAACGCGTCTAATATTTTTATCTGTCTCATTTCTATCGATTCCACTCATCTCCGTAATTTCACGGGTTGTCTTATTCTTACGCGCAAAGCTAACATCTGTTTTTGCCTCAACAGTTTCCTTTCCCTTCAAGTTCTTTTTATATTTATCAGAATCCCTCGTAATTGTATACGTGTCTTTCCCGATATCTATCTCAATTTTACCATAACAAGATTCTTCATTTTGGTTAATGATATTGAGATTCTTCCTGTTGTTTTTCGAGGTGGTGTTGAACATGGTATAAAGGAGGCCATCCACAATACTAGATTTGCCAGAATAGTTTTTTCCAAAAATTCCCACTAGGCCTCGGAGTCTAGAAAAATTAATCTCATTCTTTGTACCGTAATTAAACAGGTTATCCCATTTGAACTTCTTCAACTTCCACTTTACGTTCCGCACAACCTCCTCAGTTTGTTCAGCCGCAACATTATATTTTTTATTTAAAGAAAATATTTCACTCAAAGTTTCCGGTTCCATCTGGTAGTCCTTCAAGAACTCCTCTATGATTTCCTCTTGTACAGATATGTCGCGCAGATCCTCATGCACAATATTGCCCGTAACTTCTTCTGCCGACGGGTCCATGTCCCCGCGATTAACAAATACTACCGATTCCGGTTTGAACCGGGTCTTACAAACGTCAATCGCTCGTCGCATTCTTTCTAGCGTGAGGCTGTAATTGGCAATCAGCCTAATCCGGGCCTCTTGAGGTATATCCAAATTATTAGGTATTTTTCCTTTACTATCCAATTCAATCGTAATAAACGGCTTCGGGTTTTTAAAGCTATAATGTTTGACTTTAAAATCCTCTTTATTGTCAATATCCCAAATCAAAAATCCTTTATCATTAGATTCGGAAAAATTTTGCTGCACCGTAGAGCCGCAGTAACGGACGCGGCCATTGTTGTCGATTACCTGATTTGATCGGTGGATATCACCAAGGAGTGCATAATCGAAGTCTTCGAAGATGTCTATAGGGTGATCGCCATGGTCAAGCATAAAATCAACATCCGTCATCGAACCTTTAATACATCCATGATATAGAGCTATGTTCACCCTATCTAGGTCACTAGGTTCGTTCCAATTATCTTCATCAAAAATCGATAAGGCATTTAATGCAAACCTATCATTAAGTAAAACCTCTTGTGAATCCTTTAAAAGATGTAGGTTAGGATGATCTAGGGATTTTACAATGGGGCTGATCGAGTCTAGCCTGCTACTATTTTTAAGATTGCCATCATGGTTACCTAATATAATATACGTAGGTGCGATGTCCGCAAGATTTCTAAAGAAGTCCGAACACATTTGAACGAACTCCGGAGAGATTTGTGTTTTTGTATGTGCTATATCCCCGCAATGAATAATCACATCGGGCTTTAGCTTACGAAGTTTCTTGTAGACCTGGCCGAAAACCCCCCTGTACTCTTTATGGTACTTAAGGTTGCGAATGTGGGTATCCCCAAAATGAGCGAATCTCATGTAGCCTCCATAATTGTGCTAGCTAGAGAATACAGCACCAAACGAAGGATGTCAAGCTAAAGACTAGAGAGATCGCCTTGATCTTCAGACTGTTTCTGCCTATAAACAGACACTGCCGTCTTCTCACTAGAAACCCTCGCAAGCATTCTAAGCCAAGATTTATCCCCCAAAGGAATGTCCGGGTCTGCTAACAGCGCGTCAAATTCAGATACTCCAGGGAATGTTCCCGCTTTATCCGTGTCAAAGGATGCCGCAGAAGCGGGGGCAGGAAATGTTCCTCTTTTATCAAAATCATTATTCTCCTGCATGGCTTGTACCTCTTCTTTGATTATTTGTTTTAATCTTGACTTTACAATTTTCATTGTTTTATTCCTCTCGATTTTTGCAACGCTGCGCGGCGCATATTCATAAATTGTAGTTCACCCTGCTCTTGATGTCCTAAAACTCTCTGGAGTAAGTCTGCTGCTGTTCCAGCGTCTTTTAAAGCTCTGCTAGTAGCGGGGCTCGATTCTCCCGCCAGCATCTTTTCTATGTTGCCAAGAAGATACAAGACGTCATTAAGATGCTCAATCTCTTCCGGCATCGCCGTCCCGGCGTATACCCCTTCATTGACCTCTTCTTCGCCCTCTTCTTTTGCGAAGATTGGACTATCTGTCAGTGGGCGCGGTGCTTTAAAGGCAAATCCTATTTTACTTCCAAATATCACTTCTTTTATCTCCTCTTTAATGATCTGATTAAGTTTTGATTTTGTAATCTTCATTGAGAAAACTCCTAGATACTTTGGATTCTTCTCAATAAATAGTTGGAAGAGTTTATAAACGTAGCGTTTTTCTTGCGTTTTTCGAACTCCTCCTTTGGCATTTCCCCGATGTCATTATACGGAGCCACGTCCAATTTCCTAACCTCTATTCCATATTCAAGCAAATCCTTGATTAATCTCATGGCCTTCTTCTCCGCGTCCGGGTCGAGCGCCACCAGAACTGGTGTGTCGTTCTCTACAATTTTAGTGAAGAGACGAGATTCCTGTCTGAGCGTTGACCCCAGGATGGGAACAGAATTCTTTCCTGCTTTTATTGCATCGAAGGCGCCTTCAACAATTATAAGCTCCTCATCCCATTCAAGATAAAGCTCATTAAAAATGATATCTTTACTTACAGGTGGGTTCTTATACTTCATATAATCATTCGTGTACGTCCTGGCAATAAAATAATTACAATACCCCTCTGCATCAAACGAGGGCAGAATAATCCGATTCTTATATTCGCCTTCTTGGCAATAGCCAATCTTCCAATGTAGAACTTGCTTTCGTCCTATGCCGCGAACATTTAAATAGGAACGCGCGGGTGTAGACGAATAGGTTTTAGAAGAGGTCAACGTTGCGAACTCTTCCGGCAAGTTGATGCGTTGCCGTATCTCCTGAACCTCCGGTTCTCCGAAAAGGTCCTTGGAAAAATCGCTCACGTCTACAGTGTCCTCGAACGATTTCCATTCATTCTTTTGTGGGAAAGTCCCGTACCTTCTTACAATCCTATATAAGCTCAGACCAGACCAGTCACATATCCAGCACTTGAACGCGTTTTTATTAATGTTGACAGAAAGCTTTCGCTTATGGTGGTCGCAAGAAGGACAACTGAACAAATACTCGGAGCCGGATCGGTAGAACGAACCAAGAATGTCGGCTAGTATTTTTAGCTTTTTTCTCTCTGACATGAAGTGTACCCAGCCTTGGCGATTATCAAGGCGTCCGCGCGATCAAATGCCTCCGGCCTTGGATTGCCGTGACGGGTATACTCTACTGGGAACTTAGGTTCGTTGTCAAGGAGAAACCTCATCACACAATCCTTACCTTTTTGTCCTCTAGGTACCTTGATTCCACATTCTTTTCGAGCAGAGGTGACGCCTACATACTCCGGTGTTACCTCAAATACCCGGTAAATAAGCCAGGAAACCATCCCATTAAACTTGGCTAGCTTCGTGATTGTTCCCGCAGACGACATCCCCGAGCTTAGATACATTAAAGATTGTTCGATAAAAATCTTTTTTATTTTTCTCTCTTCAAGCTCTATCTTCAATTCCGTAGCAAACTTATGGATAAGCTTCGCTTTCTCGAATAGATCTTTTGGTTTTTTTGTGTTCCAAGAGATTGTGGTGAAATACGATCCATCATCATTAAGCAGAGCTACCCCTGTAACACTAGTCGATATGTCTAGGCCCAAAATCATCTAACGAGTGTAACACGGTTAAATGTCCAGCTTAAGCCTGAACGTGAGGTCATCCTTCTCGCGCTTTCGTATTGGAGTCGCCAATTTAGCGACTCCAATGAGGTTATCAAAGTCATCATAGACCCCAATCTTAGAAATATATGTTGTACTCTCATAAGAAGCAGAATAATTTGAGAAAGAGCTACTATTAATCGCTACCGACTCTATATTTGGATTTTGTATAAAAGCAACGCTACCGGTAGTGACTCCCGATCCGCTATTAAAACTCCCCGATGTGAAATTGTATTTGGCAAATGTCGGATTATTTGAATGGTTCAGTTCCCCTCTAGGCGCTAGAGCGTGCATGGTCATTGTGGAAACGTAATTGACCCCTTCAAACTCCATATGGTAGCTCGCAGTCCCTACAGAAGACCCGGTTGCTCCAAGCAGTGCAAAATACTTCCACGCTGGTGCTCTATCATCCGCATCGGGACCGAGAAAGGAGCTAGTAACAGAACCGTTAGAAGGGTCCCAGCTACCAGTTAAAGTAATAAATCCTTCGTTATATAGTACAACGCCAGCAACACTACCAGAACCACCACTTCCGTAAGGACCAACTTGAACAAGTTCTCCATTTTGTTTTTCATCTTTTAGCTCTCCAAGTAAAGTACCAGTGATATAAAATTTTAAGCTAACGCTTCCTTTGTTGATAGATGATCCATAAAAAATAGAAGGTATGTTTATAAAACACATAGCCTGTTTATCTTTTTCCCACCCTGTTCCTCCACCATTGCTGCTGGAGAACTGGTAATGTTGGCTAAGGACAGTATAATTG
>Ga0114908_1000141_pt1 | contig 47206 bp, 26 predicted proteins | sample MalvireepMed_s17_FD_87292 | JGI IMG/M metagenome (GOLD analysis project Ga0114908, IMG submission 87292) | Marine viral communities from the Global Malaspina Expedition - Malaspina viral metaG DeepMed_s17 | ecosystem: Environmental > Aquatic > Marine > Oceanic | place: Mediterranean Sea... | reverse complement strand
TCCTTCATCTTCGTTCGTCCAAACGGTGACATCGGTGATTAAAATGGATCGGGATGCAATCTTTTCCGGACTGCCAAAGGCCAAGAATGGATAGAATACCTCACCCAAGTCGACAGGACCCTTGTCCTGTACCTTTTGAGCTCCCAAAGTGCCCTTTCCTTTTTCTTTCATCCGGGCGGTCCAAGGTTGGTCCTCCCCAAAGTTCAGGGTGCCAGTACCGCTAAGCACGGTCATTCCATTTTCTTGTTTGGTCCAACCTTTCAGATTGTATTGGCTTCCCTTGACCATGAATTTTAGGACAGGTAGATCCCCGTCCATTTTAAATTCCACCTTTTCCTTTGACCCATCGGACAATGTCAATTCGGCTTGGTACTTGGGGCCTTTTCCAATAATGGACAATACGGCCTTTAAGGGACCTACGGATAGGTCGTATTCCCCAAGGACCGATTCGGAAATGGGGTCGTTTACCACATAGGGTTTCCCTTCGATCCAGTTGTCCATAATTTGAGTGCCCGGTTCAAAAAGATCCCCGTCCGTAACGATGAAGTTGGCCATTTTTCCGGCTTCCAAAGTACCCAGATCCTGTTCAACCCCCAGCCATTTGGCCGGAACTGTGGTCAAAGAGGAGAGTGCAGCCGTTTTGCTCAGGCCATACGCCACTGATTTTCTCAGATTTTTCAAGAAGTCAGGAAGATTTTCCGGTGGAAAGGAGGTGATGGCAAAGGGAATGCTGTTCTTTTCCAAAGATGCCGGGTTTGTAGGGGCCAGTTCCCAATGCTTAAGATCGGCCAAGGTGATTTTCTTGGTGATGGCGGGGTCACTCACATCATAGGCCTTGGGAAAGTCAATCGGTATAATCATGGGAGCCTTCATGTCCTTCACTTCCATGATCCGTTGATATTCGTCTCCACCTCCCTTTATAATGAACTCGAACCCGAATTCATCCGCTATTTTATCGGCCCGTAAGGCGGTCAACCAACCATCTGCCTCGATGATTTTAGGTAAGTTCCCATTGGCCAGCATGGCATCCAACGACAGGTCCGAAAAAGGTCTGTCGGTTTGGGCCCCATACCACTTGGCATCGTAAAAGGTCTGGCGCAAAAGGGCAATGGTCCCCATAGCGGAAATGGGATAGTCCTGGGTCGAGGTGCCCTTGTCAAAGGAATAATGGTCGGCCACCTTGGAATTGATGACCAAATTGTTCTCCGTATCCTCGCCCAGGGCCACTAGGGCAGCGGTACCCCGTGCAATTCCATCCCTTCTGATGGACGCTACGGCACCAAATCCTTGGGCCCTCCATTTGGAGGCAAGCTTTTTGTCCAAGGTAAAGTTTTCGGAACTGTTGTATTGCGATTTTATGGCCTCGTTGGCATTGTAGGGTCCCTTGGTATTGGACTGTATCTGCTCCCTGCTGAGAACAGGGTTCCTGAAGGGGGGACGTTTTACCTCGGGTTGCCCATACTCCCCGAACATGTCTATAAAAGAGGGATAGATATATCGTCCACTGAGATCGATTTCCAGATAGCCGTTGGGTACCAGGTTCCCCGCTTGTACCGAAACGACCTTGCCGTCTTGGATGACCAACATCGCATTCTCCATCACTTGCGCAGGAGCTGTGACGATGGTCGCATGGGTGAGGGCCACCCTGTCCGGGCGCGCGTCCAGGACATCGTTTTTGGGAAAGGTCTCCTGTGCGAGGGAACTCCCCATAGATAACATGATACCTAAAAAAGTAAGGTATACAAAGGTTTTTTTCATCTTCATTGTTGGTGATTTAATGATTTATTTGGTTTTAGATTTCGAACCATTGGCCCAATTCCGGTCTTTGGTTGGATTCGGACTTGTGGTGAAAGGTATTGCTCACGGAATCGTAATCATATGCTTTGGCCATTTCGGCACCATGCTCCGCTATTTCGCGAAGTGCGTCCAGTATAAGGTCCAGTTCCCCGTCCGTCATGGTGGGATGGAGTGACAGACGGACCCACCCAGGTTTGTCCTTAAGGTTTCCGTGCTCGATCTGGTCGGTAATGTGCCGTGAGCGTTCCTGGGAGACCTCCAACAGTATGTGGCCATAGGTGCCGGCACAGGAACAACCGCCGCGGACCTGGATTCCATAGTGGTCGTTCAATAATTGGACCACCAGATTGTAATGGAGATGTTCCACATAAAAGGAAAAGACCCCTAAGCGGTACCTGACTTCCGGTGCGAATACATGCAACCCCTTGATCTTGGGCAACTCCTCGAAACATTTCCTGGTAAGTTCATTTTCCCGTTGCCGGATCTGCTCAATGCCCATTTTTTCCTTCAGAGCGATCGATAGGGCCGTCCTTATGGTCTGTAGGAATCCAGGCGTACCACCATCCTCCCGGGCCTCAATGCTTTCAAAAAAACTGTGGCCTCCCCAAGGATTCGTCCATTTTACCGTTCCACCACCTGGATTGTCCGGAATCCGGTTCTTGTAAAGCGCCTTGTCGAAAACCAGAACGCCTGAACTGCCAGGCCCCCCTAAAAACTTATGTGGGGAGAAAAAAATGGCATCCAATTTCCGCGCCTTGTTCTCCGGGTGCATATCAATCTGGACGTAGGGTGCTGATGCGGCAAAATCCACAAAACAGTACCCACCGTGTTCATGCATGATCTCAGCCAGCTCATAATAGGGGGTTCCCACCCCCGTGACATTGGAACAGGCCGTAAAGGAACCGATCTTAAGTTTTCGGTCTGCATATTTCCGTAATTCCTTTCGCAATTGCCGCGTGTCGACGAACAGGTCTTCAGTAGGTTCCAGTAGGACCACATCCGCAATGGTCTCCAACCAGGTCGTCTGGTTGGAATGGTGTTCCATATGGGTCAAAAAAACTACCGGTCTTTCGGCCTCTGGAACCGTAAGCGAGTTCTGGAACTTTTCAGGGAGCTTTAGCCCCAAAATGCGCTGAAACTTGCAGAGCACCCCGGTCATACCCGTATCGGTGGTGATGATGACATCTTCCTCGGAGGCATTGACATGTTCCTTGATCCGGTGTTTGGCCTCCTCGTACAGGTTGGTCATCAGTTTCCCGGTAAAAGTGGTCTCGGAATGGGTGTTCCCGACAAAGGGTCCGATTTTCTTTTTCATGATATCTTCAATGGGGCCATATAACCTGCCGCTTGCGATCCAATCCGCATAAACGATCTTTTTGGGCCCAAAGGGGGTTTCGATATCTTCGTCGATACCGATAATATTTCTTCGAAAGGAATCGAAGTACGATTCCAATGTTACCGTTTCTTGCAATCTCATGTTTCTATTTTAAAAGCTGCCCTTTACTGAAGGAACATCGCGTACTAACTCAAATAACCTTAGCATATGTTTTTCCAATCCCAAAATGGAAGAATGTACATTCCTAAAATTCTGTTCGATCAGTAAGGACAGCCTTTCTATGGATTTCTACTTTATTGGATAGAACCATCCCCATCCTATCGTAGGTCATGGGAGTTGGTTCAATGGTTCCAATGTGTTGTCACAAAGTCCAGATAAACGGTTACCGATCGGGCAAACGCATCAGAAAACTTTTTACGATTTTCCTCACTGTCCCGGACCCCTTGAAAATTGGCCTCGATCTGCATCCCGAAAACTTTGGGATGATCGTAAGCGGTATACCTTCTGGTGTTATATCCCCCGTTGAAGTAGGGCTCACCCTCTTTGGGATAGGGGTCGCCCTGGCTTGGAACTGCCGGAAAACCGACTTGCTCCATAAGGGTTCCGAAAGCGTTTTCACCTGTCAAAAGTTGGTTGAGTCCCAATTGTGGGTTATCCTTTAAAAGGTTCCGTACCGAAGTGTTTCCCCCGATTTCGGACTCGGAACCTTCGTCTTCCTTCAATTCCTTGAGGGCTGGTGTCCTAAGTAGGTACCCCAACTCCAAGCGTTTTACTTTATGGCTTTGACCGTGAAGGTCGATGTACATCGCATATCCGTATTTTTTGATGGCCGCATCCAATGCCTCTTCGATATGCTTGTGATATTGTCTCCAGGTATATTCCATTTGGGGGTTTCCACAGGTAGCCTCTTCCAGGTCCCGGTTAAAATCGATCTTACTCCTTGCCAATCGGGCAATGACCAGGTATGGTTTTTTACCATGGGCCTTGAAGGCGTTTTCAATTTCAAGGGCAAGCTCCGCCGTATTGTTGTCCATAACCTTTGCGCCACAATCCCTGTCCTTGATCTCCTCAGGGGATATGGTGCCCCCATGTGGGGCACTGATGACCAAGGGCATATTGCCCTTGACGGTTTCCAACCAACTATCCTTGAATATTTTCCGTCCTTCGGACAAAATCTTTTTGTCCGAACCGTCCGTCGTGCTTTTGCCACCAGCGCACTGCACTTGAAGAAGTGCAGTGGCAACTAGAAGGCAAATGAGCATTTTTTTCCCAATCTTTCCTTGAAAAAATAGATCCCTACGCATTTTTCGGTGATTTAATTTTTCAATTATTGATTGACCTTTGTAGGTTCATATAAACCAGGATCTGCCGGGGCCATTGGATTGGAAAGGACCTCGTCCTGTGGATACAACATACGCTCCACGTTTTGTGTACTGGTCGGGACGTTCAAAGGAAAGGGCACCGCTACGTCAGAGTCACTCTTTTGTAACCTTCTGGCATCATCAAAAGGCATAAAGGTGGTGAACCCTGAAACATATCGTTCTTCGATGATTTCCCTGAGCAAGGCAGTATCCGGGTCTGTTCCGTCCATATTCTCCATACCACCGGAATTGAAATCCCCGGCTACATAGGCTTCATATAAATAGGGTTCGGCTAAAAAATTCGCATTTAGGAAACTACCGGTGTTCAAATAGGCACGCAACTCGTTCAAATGTCCCAAACCAATTTCGAAACTTTGGGTACGGGCTCCAGCTTCTGCCAATATGAGCAAATTCTCCTGAAATGTGACCATGGGCTGTGGTTCCAGTTCCTGTGCCACACCCAGATTTCCGTCCGGATCTGATTGATCGATGACATAGTACTGGCGCCTGGCCGTTTCATCGGTCTTGGCATTGTTCCGGGAGATTCCACTGGCATCGTCCAAGAGCTGCATCAAATAACTGTCGCCGGTCCCTGTGTTCGGACCACCGGCCAAAACAATGTAGTACTTGTTTTTGGTGGTGTTTTGGCCCGTAACGTCCAGAGGATTGAACATCATGTTGTTATCGCTTGCGGAAATCCCGTTCAAGGCTGCACTATAGGCTTCCCCATACGCTTTGGTATGCATAAAATAACGAGCCTTCAGTGTCCATGCGGATTCGAGCCATTTGGCGCGGTCTCCTTGGAAGATGTAATCCTCCAATACCCCAAAAGCAGCTGCACCCTCCAAATCCGCTATGGCACTGTCCAACAGTACCTGTAACTGTTCAAAAACATACAGTTGGTCATCGAATTCAGGGTTTTCTATATCGCTCAATGCTTGTGAATAGGGGATATCACCGAATAGGGAAGCATAAGTACCCACCATATGGGCCTCTACCACCTTCGAGATACCCAATAATAGGGGGTTGTCCGAGGCTCTTTCCTGTATTTCCCGCACTGGGGTCAATACACTTTGGTACCCATCCCAATCAAAGGTATTGTTGGCGACATTGTATTGGAACCGCTCCAGTTCAACTTGCTCGAATCCGACCAGTTGTCCTGACCAATACCCCGCCATTCTACTATAGGCACCTAATTGGATACCGATATTCGAAAGCTCCGCGCCGTTTAGGAAAAGACCTGCGTCAATATCCGTTAAAGTTAACTGGTTTGGATTTTCGTTGAGATCTTCGACCATTTTTTCACAACCAAAAAAAACGAAAGCCGTGAAAATCAAAAGAATTTTTATATATGTTGATTTCATGATTATTAAGTTTTAGAAATTGGCTTGAAGGTTAAACAAAATCGAACGTGTCCCAGGATTGTTGAAGTAATTCATTCCGAAGGCATTACTAACACCATAATTGTTAGTCTCTGGGTCCACATCCTTAATACCGGTCCATAAAATCAAATCGCGTCCTGTCACCGATATCCGGAAGGAATCCAACGCCAGTTTTTTACTCAACTTAAGGTCCGAAAACGTATACCCTAGGGTTACATTTCGGAGTTTGGTCCACGTGGCATCCTCGATGAACAGGTCATTGGTCTTGTTGAAACCAAGACCACCGCCGATACCGCGATACCAGGATTCGTCCAATATTACATTGCCTGCACCAAAGTCGGCAATATTCCCCCTTACCGTTGTTCCTGCAGGGATTACGTCCCCATTGACATTGACAAGATCTTCAGAAAGGGTAACTTCCTGGGATACATCCTCATGGACACCAAACCCATACAGTACTACTCTTGTCCTGTTGATGTAATCCCCACCACGAGAGTGCTCAAAAAGGAAGCTAAAGTCAAGGTTTTTATAGTTGAGTTGCATACCGATGCCTCCCCTCCAATCGGGATTGGGATCACCGATTACACGGCTATCGGTGTCCAATTGTGGAAATCCGTTGGCATCCAATGCTAGACTATTGTCCTCATTACGCAAGGTTCCGGGCAAGAAAAAAGAACTCATGGGATATCCCTTGACCGCTTTGGAGGTACCCCCGATATCCACGGTTTCTGCACCTGCAATATCTACCACCATATTCTCATTGTTGTTAAAATTGGTGTTTAGCGACAAGGTTAAATCTTCAGATTCGATTAATTTACCTGTCAAATCAATTTCCCAACCTTTGTTCTCAATAACTGCGGCATTTTTGTAGTTAAAACTATATCCCGAGCTTGGATTTGCTTTTACAGCAAATAAAATATCCTTGGTCTCATTCCTATAATAGGTGACACCCAGTCCGATTCTGTCCTTTAGGAAGCGTAGATCACTACCTACTTCCCATTCCGTTTTGATCTCAGGTTTCAGATTGGGATTCCCCTTTTCAGAATCCACCATGAAACTTCCCCCAAAGGTTGAAAAACCTGTGGTGGCCAAGGTTTCGAATTTATAGGGAGCCGGTTGGATACCCACCTTTCCCCATGCCGCCCTAAGTTTTCCAAAACTCAGGAAATCAGATGAACCGACCAAGTCGCTGAACTGCCAGGCAAGATCCACAGAAGGATAGAAAAAGCTTCCCTTAATGGTGGACGAGGCTTCCAATGCTCCCGAGAAGTTGACGAACAATTGGTCATATAGACTTAGACCCAATACCCCGTAACCACGATTGGATCGGATATGCTGCAAGGTCCGATCCCAGGAAGTGGCCGCTTGGTCAGGATTGAGATCCGTTGTGGGCAGTCTTGAATCCACGGCAAATGGACTTATGGCATTTTCATTGATGGTCCTTTTTCGGTCATTAAAGTTTACCCCCAAAGTAGCGGATACCCCAAAATCGGTACTGAAATCGTGGGTTGCAATGACGATTCCATCCAAATTGAACTCCTTATTGGTGATGTCGGTCTGGCTCCAATAACCACCACTACGGGTGCCACTGGCCGAACCGATCGGATAGAATTGACTCCTGGAATCCGTGTAATAGTCCAAACCACCCCTCAAAATGACCTTTAACCAATTGGCAGGGTCAATGGTCAGTTCAGGATTGATGATAAAACGGTTGACATCATTGGGGGCCTTTTGTTCATTTACCGTCCACAGGGGATTGTTGTATATGGGATTTTCAGATTCGCCCAATTGACGTCTATAGGATCTTTGACGGTTGGCGGTGATATCGCCATTGGCCGCCGTATAGGTTCCAATGTAATCGGTAATGTCAAAATCGGGGGCGGCCCTTAAAAGTCCTAAAAGTATACCGTTGGTGGTATTACCGGCCTGTTCGATCCGATTCGATTTGGTGTTGGTATAGGAGACCCTATTGTTCCAGGTCAACCAATCTGTGATTTGGAACTTGGTGTTCATCCTGATGTTCTGTCTTTTGTAGTCATAATTTTCAATGATACCCTTCTGATCTAGGTTTTCATAGCTGAAAAAATAAGAGGCCCGTTGACCTCCACCGTTGACCGAGACATTGTGCTGTGAAAAAGTTCCGATTCGAAAGACTTTGTCCCAGTTGCTGTCGGTATAGGTTTCCCTGGAGTTCTTTGTGATCACGGGATAATAGGTTTGGCCTGTGGTGTTCGATACAAAAAATTCACCGGTGGTATCCACTTCATCCGCTCCCCCGGAACGATCGGCAATCTTATCGCCCCAAGATTCCGCAAAGGAGGTATTGTACACCCCATTTCTACCTTGACCAAATGAATTCTGCATTGCAGGTCTAACATTTATGTAATCATAGGACTGTGTGAATGAGTATTGTACGGTGGGTTTTTTACCCAATTGTCCGCTTTTGGTCGTGATCACGATTACCCCATTCGCAGCACGCGATCCCCAAAGAGCGGCCGCGGAAGCACCTTTTAAGATTTGGACGGAAGCGATGTCCTTTGGGTTGATGTCGTCCAATCGTGATTGTTGGCTCAAGGTCACATCCCCGATATTATCATTACTGACGGGGATTCCATCCAAGATGATCAATGGCTGGCTGGCACCTTGAATGGTGTTCGCACCACGGATCTGAATGGAAGATCCAGCCCCTGGGTCTCCATTGGATTTACCGATCCGTACCCCTGATGCCTTACCTGCCAATGCATTGATGACCCCAGCTTCCCCGGATTTGGCAATGTTTTCGGATTGGATGGAGGAACTTGTGGAACCTGATTCATCCTTTAGTTGCTTAGTACCAATGGCCGTTACGATAACTTCATCCAAATTACTGACACTGGGGGCCATGGTCACATTGACGACGGGATTGTTCCCTACGGTTATTTCCTTGGTTTGGTAACCAATATAGGAGTATACCAGAACGTCCCCTTGGGAGGCATCGATGGCGTAATTACCATCGAAATCGGTGGAAACCCCTTTAATGGTACCCTTGATGACAATACTGACGCCGGGTAATGGAGAATTGTTTTCATCTGTCACTGTTCCTGTAATGTTGATGAAATTTGGCTTGGATTCCTTTGCAGTTTGGTTTATTCCTCCTATTGGCACGTTTTCCTTCTCCACAAGGACGATCAACTTTCTCCTAATCTCATAGGAAACGTTACTTTCAGCAAGGATAAGGTCCATCAGAGTATTGATCTTTACCTTTTCCACATCCACGGTGATTCTTTTGTCCAAATCCAAGGTTGAATTTTTATAAAGGATGTTATAATCCGTACTCTCCTCAATTTTTTCGAAAACAGAAGCGATGGAAGCATTTTCCATTTTCATTGAAACGAATCTTTGGGAATAGGAATTATTGGCATTGAGTTGGAAAAGGGCAACCAATAAAAACAGGGCAGAAATTTTCATTTTCAAATCTATTTTACCACTAAAATAGCTTTTGCATAGTGTGTTTTTCATACTTTTGATATGGTTTAAAAATTGGTCATTCAGTTTTTAGATTTTTTTAAAACCAGGGATTGTTCGAGCAATTCCTGGTGTTTTTTGTTTAGGTCATGGGCGATGATTGTTTTTCTGGGTTAGTACTATTTTATCGTTGGTTATCTTATAGTCAAAATCCTTGATCCTTTGGAATCCCTGTAGAACTTCTTCAATGGTTTCAGTTTTGAAGCGACCCGTGTACCGTTCACTTTTAAGAAGGTCCCCTTTTATTTCAATTGTTACATTATAATGTCTCTCCAATTTTTTGGTGATGTGGCTGAAGTCCTCGTTCTTAAAATACAGGACACCCTCTTTCCAGGCGATGTACCTACTAACATCTACATCGGTTAATTGAAGTTTTTTATGCCCATAGGAATAGGATGCCATTTGATTTGGCTTCAAAAGGAGATGTGGTGATGCCGGATCATTGCTTTTCTTAACGGATAGACTTCCCTCTACCAAGACCACATGAACGGTTTTATCATCAGGATAGCTGGATAAATTGAATTGCGTACCCAAAACCTTAGTATCCAGATCTTTGGTATTGACCCTGAACGGCCGTAGGGAATCGGATTGGACCGTGAAATAGGCTTCCCCTGTCAATTCCACATCCCTTGGTCCCGAAGCGTAAAATGCCGTGGGATAGGTCAAGGAAGAACCGGAATTGAGGTACACTTGGGTTCCATCGGACAGCACTACCTCAAATTTTTTACCATAAGGAACGTTTAAGGTGTTATACACCAAGGGCTTGTCCAAATCATCTTGCTCAATACTTACTTTTTTGTAAATGATTTTCGATCCATCCTGTTCCGCAATGACATCATTTGTTCGTGATACGATACCAGAAGTATCCTTATTGGATAATTCCTTTGTAGCACCATTGTCCAAGACGATGGTGACCTCCTCCTTTCCAACAGTTATCGATTCTTCATTGCGCAGAATCAACAATGTTGAAATACCAACGGCACCGATAAAAATGGCCGCATATTGTAACCAAGCCTTTCTCCTTTTTCTTTTGGATTCTATGAATTGGTCAAACTTGGAAAGCAACACCTCTTTGTATTGCTCGGCATTTTCTTGTTCAAAAGAACGGGTGATTAAATAGTGAAGTTCTGCCGATTCCTTGAAAGAGGAGGGATTGTCCTTGACCCATTTGGCCAATTCCTTGATTTCCTCTGGATTTGAGCGGTTTTCAAAGAAATTAGAAAATAATTTTTTTGATATGTTTATTTTTCATTATAGTTAAATGCGGATTACCAAAATGTTATCTGTGAAACGATTTGAATTTGACAAACCCTTGGTTTTAGTCAAAAAATATTGATAATATTGGCTCGACTTAGAAGATAGGCACGATGGATTCCAAAGATATCAGAGGGAATATTGATATAATCTCAATCCGAAAAGGAAGTAAAAAGGAATTCGAAAAAGTGGTGGATCGCCACTATAATGAACTCTTTTTTTATGCCAAAAGTTTAACTAGGGATGAATTGTTGGCTAAGGATTTGGTTCAAGAGGTCTTTTTTGGTCTTTGGCAAAAAAGGGAAGCTTTGAATACCAAAACGGTCCTTAGGGGCTGGCTGTATCTAGCTCTTAAAAACAAGTTCCTCGATCATATCAAAAAGCACAGAAAGGAAACCTATTTTTTCGAAAGATCGTACTCAGATACCATGGATGCTTTGGTGCAACAGGATCATCAGGACAATCTATCCCGAAAACTTGAATTGATGGAAAAAGAAATCCAATTGTTGCCCAAAAAATGTAAACAGGTCTTAATCATGAGCAAAAAGGAAGGATTGACCAATGCGGAGATTTCCAATTATCTAGACATATCTATCAAAACGGTAGAGGGTCATCTTTCACATGCGTATAAAATCCTTAAGGAAAAATTAAACGAGAAGTTCCAAGTGTTGTTTACCTTGATCGGTTTTCGAACAAATGGATAATCAACACTAAAAAAGATAATTAGGACGGGACTGGGCCAATTCCAAATAATGACATTATTCTTCTTGCCACATACTAGTTTATTCACTTTTCTCTGTTACTAATAGTATACTATTACCGTTTTTTGTATGCAGCCTTTTGGCATAGAATTTAATTGCAAAAAAAATCCAGCTCATGGAGTTCGGCTACCCAATTTAGGATGGCTCAAATTTTCCGTTTTTGGTGGGCCCAACCAGCCGGCTCATCCACAAACACCATATTAATTATAATCAAGGAATATATTCCCCGAATATAGTTATATTTGGGGAATACAATCCCTAAATATGATAAGTAGAAGTTTAGAAGAGAAAATAAAAAATCGTTTTGGCACAGGTAAGGCTATTCTATTGATTGGTCCAAGGCAAGTAGGTAAAACTACGCTTTTCAATAAATTGCTCGAAAATCAGGATTACCTTTTTTTAAACGGGGATGATCCTACTGTCCGAAAACTACTTTCCAGTCCCAATTTAGAGCAACTCAAAAATATTATTGGTAATTTCAAAACCGTATTTATTGATGAGGCCCAACGAATCGATAATATAGGACTTACCCTTAAGCTAATTACCGATCAACTTAAAGGAGTTCAACTACTGGTGAGCGGCTCATCGGCTTTTGAATTAAACAACCATACCCAGGAGCCTCTTACCGGCAGAAAATGGGAATATAAGCTCTACCCTATATCTTGGACAGAGTTTGAATCCAATGTAGGATATCTTAAAGCCGAACAGCAGCTGGAACTGCGAGTTATTTATGGAATGTATCCAGATGTCATTAATAATTTCGGAGCAGAAAAGGAAATCTTAAAACAACTTACCGATAGTTATTTATATAAAGACATCCTAAGCTATGGTGGCATTCGAAAACCAGAGGTTTTAGAAAAACTATTAAGAGCCTTAGCCTTTCAAATAGGCAGCGAAGTAAGTTATAATGAATTGTCACAGCTCTTAGGTATAGATAAAAAAACAGTAGCTACATACATTGATTTACTTTGTCAAGCGTATGTAATATTCAAACTCCCAAGTTTCAGTAAAAATTTACGAAACGAAATCAAGAACAATCAAAAAATCTATTTCTACGATACTGGTGTTCGCAATATGGTCATAGGTGATTTGAATCCTATGGAAATTCGCCAGGATAAAGGTAACCTCTGGGAGAATTTTTTAATAGCCGAACGTTTAAAGCATAATTCGTATACGGGTTCACTGGCCAAAGGCTATTTTTGGAGAACGGTATCGCAACAAGAAATTGACTATGTTGAGGAAGAGGCTGGAAAACTAGGAGCTTTTGAAATCAAGTGGAATCCAAAAAGTAAAGTAAAAGTTCCTAAAGCTTTTGTAACCGCTTATGATGCACAAATTACAGTGATCAACAAAGATAGTTTTAGAGATTTTTTAAAATAGAGGGTCATGTGAAAACGTCGGACAAAATCAAGTATGGTCAAATTACTAATATGTTATTGGTTAGCATCCATATAAAGCCCGGAAATGAGGTGGCTTAAATAATACACTTTTAATGTTCTTCTCTTAATGCATCCGACGATAATTATTAAACAGCTGGTTTTAAGCTTTCTTTAATGGGTGGAACGGGTATGGGAAATACTGAAAGTGAGTTAATTGAACCAACGCAATTCGACCTTGATCATACCTGACATAGTGGTCGTTTGTTTCGATTAAACGGTCCCTATTCTGGATTGAATAAACTTGATATTCGTTTTTGCCACACCATGTTTATCAGCCAAAACTTCCCAATGACCTAGGGCGTATTTGGTCTGCGCTACAATTTCATTGACCTTGGATTCCTTTAGACCGGCTTCCTCACCTAATTTCAATAAATGTCCAACTGATGGCGATTGTCCTTCACCCATGACCATGGTACTCTGTTGTCCCCGTGGACCTGATGAAAAAGTAAGGTCATAGGCTGGCGATAATTTCCAATCCCCGTTTTCACCCATGAGAAAAGAAAAGTTCTTACCATGGTCATCCCGGTTATGGGAGAGCACATTGAATACGGCAAGACGGAACATTTTCTCAATTTCCCGCACATCCTTGGTAAGCACACCGGTAAGGGCGATCAAATCCTCATAGTCCAAGGATGGCATTCTAAAGTTCGAATGCAGTAGCCCGCTAGCGGTATGCATATGAAATCTTTTGTCCCCTTCCCTATCAAAGCGTTGGGTAGCAAAATAACCGGAACCTTTTGCCGCATCAAATAGATGTACGGGCATCATTTCCACACCGGCTTCTTTGGCCATAAGGGCGTATACATACTCGATGGCACCGGCATCGGCACCATCGCTACTGTTTGCAAATTTGACCAGCCAGTGTTCATGGTCGGGCCCAAGATTATGTTTTCCCGATATAATATGGGTTTTCGTGGTATCCAAACCTATAAGGGCTTTTGGACGGGCTCCCGCAGATGAACCATTCAGATTGAGAAGTTCCTCCAGCACCTCATCGGCAGTTCCATCCAAAATCTCCTGTGTGTGCCGGGAAAGTATATCCAGGTCGATTGTATCTTTTTCTTTATCCGTCATGCTATGATCAGGCTCATACACCAAAGCCCCAAGCCCTGTTGTACCGACATGGGCCAACCGGTCCAAAGATGAAAAATCATCGGGCAACAAATGTTGACTTCTAATATACCGGTCGAACAGCAGCCGTCCCCATCCATCCGGCAGGCTGTCATTAAATACACCGGGCAACCCCTCGAAGGTTTGATAATCGAACACCTGAAGTCCCGGACCAAGAGGAAGTTTTATCGGGGATATTTCCAATCCTGTTTTTATAAAATCCGTGTCATATTCAAAATAGGTTTTATAATCCCGAGTTGCCAGACGGCCCACGGGTATAACATTTTTTCCAAAGTCTATCCCGATCTTCAATTCATTTACAGAAATATAAGTGCTCATCCGTGTTTACCCCTTTTAGGCTTTTTATCTTCTTTGGCCAGCACATCATCGATGGATGAAAAATTGCTTTCCATAGGTTGGGTAGCTGTTATCAGCTTATCCATACATCCCAGCGTCAGGGCCAACTTCAAAAAAGAATCCAGGGAAATGCTTCCCTTTTGTTCGAACTTGCGCAACGAGGACACGCTCACACCTGAGCGCTCAGCCAACCCCTTTTGGGTCAGCCCCCTCCCAAGGCGCAGATCCCTCATATTCTGAGTAATTCTTTTTTGAGCCTTATTCAGTGTAATAAGTGACATTATAGTAATATTTACATATAAATATACATAATAATTATCATTATAATAGTAGTTAAAACAAACCATGCCTACTTTTTAATGAAAATCACCTCAAAAATCTATTTGAGAAACATCAGTGGAAAGAACCTGCCCCTACGAAATGTCACTCACCTCGTTGTTACCTTTATTCACCTCAATTGTTGTGATTTCATGGACTTATTTGTATAGTTTTAAAGGCTGCTTTAAAATACAATAAATTGAAAAATCGCAACCTTTGGATCAATATCCTAATAGGCATGGGACTATTGAGTATCCCAATAGTAACCTCCCCTGATTTTGGGTCATTGGACAATATGATCCAGATAGCAGGGTTTCAACGGAATCTTCTTGGGTAAGTAGTCATTTAGATAAATTTCCAGTTTTTGAATAATATCATCGTTTATTGCTTTACGGGTAATAACTGACGCACAACCTACTACAGCGAGATTTTTGGTGGTTCAAATTTAACCGTTTTTAGTGATTCTCGGTATCCGTTCCAACCGGTCTGGTACATTTACAAACTTAAAAATCTAATACTATTGAATGATTTTTCATTCAAACTAATCCATTTATTTCTATTTTGCATGATTTACAATACATAATAAATATTTTGTAACCATAATTTTTATTACATTTGTATTGTTTTTCAAACAAAACATATAATTATAGGTTACTATGACTGATATATCATACAATTCTTGGTACGCAATGAGCGATAAGGCCTTGAGTGAGGTCATTGGTCGCTTCATCAAGCACCACCGTCTCCAGAAGAACCTGAGCCAGGCAACAGTGGCCCAAAACGCGGACATCAGTCGTTCCACTTTGAGTCTATTGGAACGGGGGGGAACGGTAACGGTGTCCACCCTGCTACAAGTCCTGCGCACCTTGGAACTACTCCATGTGATGGACGTATTTGAGGTAAGACCCCAGATCAGTCCCATGCATTTGGCCAAGATGGAGCGTGAGCGTCGCAAACATGCCTCGGGAAAACCCCATAAGGGCCAACAAGAAAGTGATTGGTAATGGCGACCAGTGCGTTTGTTCGGATTTGGGGCGAATTGGTAGGTGCCGTGGCCTGGGATTCAGATCAGGGACTGGGTGTGTTCGAATATGCCAAGGATTTTGATCGGGAACTCTCACCGCTAAAGATACCTTTGAAGGGGGGCAATGGCATATTCAGTTTTCCGGAACTCAGGGCCGGTCGCAACAGCAGCTATGATACGTTCAAAGGACTTCCAGGCCTACTTGCCGATGTACTTCCGGATGCCTATGGGAACCAACTGATCAATATTTGGCTCGCCCAACAGGGACGTCCTGAGAACAGTATGAACCCGGTGGAACAGTTGTGCTTTATCGGAAGCCGCGGCATGGGTGCCCTGGAATTTGAACCCGAAGTCTTGAAGCCAAAGAAAAATACGATCCAACTTGAAATCGATGGTCTGGTGAACATTGCCCGAAAAATGCTGGAGAGGCGGGAAGCTTTCCACGTGAACCTTCAAGATGAGGAAGAGGAGGCCATCCGTAAATTGATCACCATAGGTACTTCTGCCGGAGGTGCTAGGCCAAAGGCCGTAATCGCATACAATGAAAAGACTGGGGAGGTCCGGTCCGGTCAGACAAATGTTCCCAAAGGATTCGGTCACTGGCTCATCAAACTGGACGGGGTGAGCGATGTACAATTGGGTGACACCCAGGGCTACGGAAGGGTGGAAATGGCCTATTACCTCATGGCCAAGGACGCTGGTATCGACATGATGCCCTGCCAATTGTTGGAAGAACGTGGAAGGGCTCACTTTATGACCAAACGGTTTGATCGGGAAGAAGGAAATGTAAAGCACCACATACAGACCCTATGTGCGATGAAACACTATGATTTCAACTTGGTGAACAGTTACAGTTATGAGCAATTGTTCGAGACGATGCGGGAGTTGCGGTTGGACTATCAGCAGGCGGAACAAATGTACCGACGTATGGTATTCAACGTACTGGCCCGCAATTGTGATGACCATACCAAGAATTTTGCCTTCCGGCTCAAGAAAGGGGACAGATGGGAACTGGCGCCGGCCTATGACATTTGCCATGCCTACCGTCCCGACAGTATCTGGGTGAGCCAACATGCCTTGAGCATCAATGGAAAAAGAAAGCAAATTTCGAAGGAGGACCTATTGACCGTGGGCAGGTCGATGAGCATCAAAAAGGCAAAGGACATTGTGGAACATATCCATTCAGTGGTGGGCGATTGGAATACCTATGCAGAACAGGTACGGGTGGAACCTAAAAAAATGGAAGCCATTGCCTCGACACTTATCCGGTTCAACTGATTGACGGAAGACCCGAAAAAGCTTGGACAATTTTTTGGACAATGCCACAAAAAATGGTTCAAAATCGAACCAAAAAGACTATTTACAAGTTTCATCCAAACAAATGTATATTTATAATAAAAAACACATAGTTCAACCCATATTGAAACCAAACTGGAAACGCCGGACATAGTATACCACCTTCGCCGGATAGAATTGAGCACCCTCAAGACTAGCGCAAAAGACTGATTTTAAAATCACTAAATCCAAAAATTAGGTGGTTCTCATTTTCCATCTTTGGTGGTCTCAACCATCCGGCTCATCCACCCCTATCTTATTTTCTAAAACCCGGGCATAGATTTGGGGCGTGGACAGTTTGGTATGCCCGAGCATTTTGGAAACCGTCTCGATAGGCACCCCATTGGACAAGGTCACGGTAGTGGCAAAAGTATGCCTTGCAGTATGGAAGGAAATGTTCTTATAAATACCACAAGCCTTGGCAATTTCCTTTAAATATGCATTGGTCTTTTGATTGCTGTATACGGGCAGCAAGCCAATAGGGCTAAAAAGAAAGCGTTTGCCCAACTCAGTGAAAATGAAATTAAGGATATCGAATACAGATATAACCTTATTTTCAATTCTTAAAAAAAAGTACTTCAGCAATCAACACTGCGTTTTGTCGCATAATTTCATTGTTCCTCTATAAAACCAATCAAATTTTTACATTAAACTGCCAAAGAACAAAATGTTTTAAACACGGTCGATTTAGAAGGTATGATTGACCCTTCCTGATAATGAACTTGCAACATTACTTCAAGGTGCACCAAGAAGTGGGTTCGATGTTCCGGTAGGCACATTTATGGGATAGACGAATTGGGATGCTCCTTGAAAGTGATCGTAAAGGTAGTTCCTTGGTTTACTTTACTGTCCGCCTCGATACTCCCACCATTATCGGTCACTTTCTGATGTACTAAATACAGGCCGACTCCTTTACTGTTGTTCCCACCGTGGTGGCCCTGGTCCAGTTTGAAAAGTTGGTGGCCTACCTTTGCCATATCAAAGCCGATACCGTTGTCCCTATATCTTAAGATGTGTTTTCCGCCCGCTATTGTACTATGGATCGTTATGACGGGAGCGACCCCGGACTTGGAGTACTTTATGGAATTGGTGATCAAGTTGAGAAATACACTTTCCAAGGCTTGGGGCTTGAACCATACGACAGGAAGTGCAGAAAAGTCTATGTGGAACTGCGTGCCCGATTGCTTGATCAAATTTCCAATGGAGTGTTGTACCTTATGGAGCACATCCATCAGGTCGGTTCTGGATAGTTGTCTTTGTGCGGTGTCAATTTCCTTGAAGGCATCTATATGCGAGTTCATCGTCTCTATCAAACTATTGGTGCATACTTTGATCATAGCCAATATTTCCTGGGTCTCGGTATCCATTACCTTATCCAGATCGACCAGGTTGACCAATGAGATGAGATTGTTTACCGGGGACCTTAAATCGTGGGCGGTGGTATAATTCAGTTGTTTTAGCTCCTTATGGGCCATGGAAAGATCGTTCAAATGGGAGAGCTGCTGCTTTTGTAGTTCCTTTTTATGGGTGATGTCCTTTGCAATGGCATAAACCAAGCCTTGATCGGGCAGGGGAACCGATGTCCAGTGCAACCAGACCAATTTTCCGGATTTGCTGACATACCTGTTTTCAAAATTGACCAAGGGAACGTTTTCCAAGAGTTTTTGTCTTTTCTCGGCCGTGAGTTCACGATCCTCGGGATAAATGAATTCCGAGATTTTTTTTGACATCAATTCCGCTTTGGAGTAGCCCAACATTTCGATGAAACCTGGATTGATGTCCACAAAATATCCTTCAAAGTTTGCAATGCACAAACAATCGAATGATTGGTTGAAAAATGGGGCCAAGGTCCCGGGCAGGCCTGTTTTGGATTGGGTGATCATTGGTACGGGTGCTGGTTGTTCTTTGGTCTTTCTTCCATCAAGGTGGATGCTTCACAAATATAACAACCCTATCGAAATGACCATGTAGGAATATACCTGCAACCTTAGTTGTATATACCGTATAGGAATTTCAGGATAAAGTCCGCCTTTCCTTTAATTGTGGCTTTGGATGGAAACGCCGGACAAAATTGCACCCTCAAGACCATCACAAAAATCCAACTTTCAACGCACTAAAACCAAATATTGGGTGGCTCAAATTTTCCGTTTTCGTTGGCCTTAAACGTATACCACCTGCGGCGGATGAAAGTGAGCCGTGAACATATTTGCAGATGTAAAATCGTTTTCCACAAATGACGAATGTACCATATTGTACTTGCGGATAAGAAGACTGTCAAGGACACTGTTCAAGCTATCCTTGGATAGTAGTACTTCCGTTGCTAAGATTTGATTAAGTTTATCCCTTCACCACTTTCATCTGAACAAGTACCCCTAAATACCTAATTTCTTTTGAATGTCCTCGAGGGAAACTCCTTTGGTCTCGGGCATTATGAATAGGGCAAACAGCAATTGAAACATCATCAAAACCGCGAAGATCACAAAAATGGGCCAAGGGTTTTCTTTGAAAACAGCAATGATCACAGGCCCCAACAAAGTTATCAAGGCAGCAAAGACCCAATGCGTTCCAGTCCCCCACGAGGTGCCATATGCCCTGACATGATTTGGAAATATTTCGGCTATGAATACCCAAATGACCGCACCTTGACCTATGGCATGTGATGCAATAAAAGCCATGATCGAAACCAAGAGCACGCCAGCACCCAGATCTGCATAAAATGAAAAAGCAATCATCAACAAACTGGAAATATAGCCAATTGAACCGATAATCAGAAGCTGTCGCCTTCCAATGCGATCGATGAGGCTAATACCAACAAAAGTGAATATCAGGTTTATACCACCAATCGCAATCGAATTGAAGAGTGACTCCTTTGTGGCAAGCCCAGCAATCTCCAAAATTTCCGGTGCATAGTACAGTACAAAATTAATTCCGGAGAGTTGATTGAAGAAAGCGATAAGAAAGGCCAACAACAAAGGTTTCCTGTATTTGATAAAAATGCGCCCTTCCTGTTTTTCCTGGATGGATTCCGCATCTTCTATCCTCTGAAGATCTTCTTCCACATTATCGACCCCCATCTTTTCCAATACTTGCCGCGCACGATCCTTATCCTGTTTTTCCGTGACCAACCACCTCGGACTATTGGGTATGAAAAAGACCGATACGAAATAAATGGCCGCAGGAATCCCTTCCACGCCCATCATCCAACGCCAATCATTGTTCCCATCAAATCCTTTCAACAGGTAATTGGAAAAGAAAGCGATCAAAATCCCTAGAACCAGGTTGAATTGATACAGTGCCACCAATTTCCCCCGATTTTTTGGGGTTGATATCTCTGAGATGTACATCGGTCCCGCCACCGTGGACGCACCTACCCCCAATCCTCCGACTAACCTAAAAAATGAGAAGGTATACGGGTCTGGGGCGAGCCCTGAACCCAGGGCAGAAATAAAATATAGTGCCCCGATCCATATGAGTGTTTTCTTACGCCCTAGGCGTTGACTTGGAATTCCTCCCAACAAAGATCCCAATACCGTACCCCAAAGTGCCATGGACATGATGAAGGTTCCGTGGAACCAAGGACTGGTATGCCAAAGTTCTTTGATGGGCAGGTTGGCCCCGGAGATGACCACGGTGTCAAATCCGAATAAAAACCCTGCCAGTGAGGCCGTAAACGACCACATGCTCTGATTGCTGATTTTCACTGTGTTCTTTATTTAATTACTGGAATGATCTTTATGATTTGGCGGGGACATCTTGAGCTGAAGTGTACCCCCTCGCACCAGCAATTCATGGCTCAAGGTGAAGTCCTTCAACTTTTTTCCATTGAAACTTGCCGTTTTGATATAGGGGCTTTGTCCTTCGTTGTTTTCTGCCTGAATCACAATGGGTTTCCCTTCATAGTAGTCAGGGTTCAGTTCAATCTCAATTCGGTCAAAGATGGGCCCTGTAATTTGGTACATCGGTTCCATTTCCGTCCCCCCAGTCATTTGAAACAAACCAATTTTCATCAAAACCGCAAGGGAGCCCATCAATCCTTGGTCTTCATCCCCATTGTAACCACGGGCAGGGGTCAATCCTTCATATACTGTATTTGCGACCTCTTTAGCCCAATACTGTGTAAGATCGGGTCTGCCCAAATGCTGGAATATGAATGCCGTCTGTATGGAAGGCTGGTTCCCATAATTGATCGGGATTCGTGAATATTCAGGATGAAGCTCTTGGGCATGCGAAGTGCCAGAGGTGAACCCCAGTTTTTTGGCCTCCTCAAATTGTTGATTGAGTTTAGCGACCGCCTTGGCCTTTCCCCCCATGAGTTCGGAGAGCCCCTCTAAGTCGTGGGGCACGAACCAAGTATTCTGTGCACCGTTCGCTTCGGAAAATCCCGAACCATGGGTAAAGGGGTCATACGGTTCGAGCCATTCCCCTATTTTGTTTTTGGGGCGGACCCATCCAGTAGTCGGGTCAAATACGTTCTTATAGTTTTTGGAACGGGCCATAAAATACCCATAATCTTCTTTTTTGTCCAATGCCTTGGCAAACTGCGCAAGGCACCAATCTTGATAAGCATATTCCAAGGTAAGGGAAGGACCGTTCTGATGATATCCGAACTGGCCTTCAGGTAAGGGGAAGGGCACATATCCTTCTTCAATGTAATGGCCCAGGCCTCCACCCAAAGAGGTTGCGTGTTCATATCCGGCCTTGGCCATAATGCCCCCCGGCATATGGTTTTTTTTGAGGGCTTCGTAAGCCATGTCAACATCAAAACCACGAATGCCTTTCTGATAGGCACCTACAATAAAAGGACTACTGCTCGCCCCGGTCATGACATAGGTATAATTGCCGCCCGCAGGGCCCCTTGGCACCATCCCTCCATCCTTATAATATTGGAGCAGGGAGTTGACAAAGGATTCCGCTATTTCAGGATACACCAGTTGCCAAAGTGTATTGATGGTCCATTGTGCTCCCCAAAAGGAATCAGAATTGAAATGATTGAACAGCGGCTCCCCACTTTCGGATAGCGGAAGTTGTTCGATCTTGAAGGTATCCGCTGTATTGTCCGGGTAGTAACCGTTGGCATCGTTGATAATCCTTCGGCCTTGAAGTGCATGCCACAGATCGGTATAAAATCTACGCTGTTCTTCTTCGGAACCACCTTTTATTTTTATCCTGCCCAACAGTTGGTTCCATTCCGACCTTGAATCTTGGACGATTTGTCCAAAATCCCAGTGTGGCAATTCGTGTTCAAGGTTGAATTTTGCATTTTCCCTTGAAGTGTAGGAAAGGGCGACTTTCATTTTTACCTTTCCCGTACCTCCCTTAAGCCTTAGAATTAATTTTCCATCGTCCCATGGATTTGATACTTCGTCGACATCCCTGTCCAAGACTATCCTAAAAAACACCTTTGTGGCTTTTGGCCTTCTCATGGTCGGCGCATTGGTGAGTTCCCCTTCAAAAATCCCAGGGCCAACTTGTTCCAATGACCCATCCTCAATCTTTGAGGGCCCCAATTGACCACTCAGGTTGATGAGGACTGCACCATTTTCCGTATTGAAATCATACTGATGGAACCCGACCCTTTTGGTACTGGTCAGTTCCACATCGATATCGTACCGGTCCAAATGGAGCTTGTGGTAACCTGGGGAGACTTCTTCTTTGGCATGGTCAAAGGAAGAGGAATAATCGTACTGGAACGTTTCCATATCTATTTTCCCCAAATCGATAGGCATCACCGAAAGCCCGGAAAGCTGCCAAGCATGGATATGACTGAATCCCCTTATGCTATCGACCTTGTAGCGATAGCCACTGCCCCAAGCACCGTCGGTTTCCGTATCGGGGCTCAAATTGACCATTCCAAAAGGCCTGCATGCAGAGGAGAAGAAAAACCATCGGGAATTCTCCGTATCAAGTTGCGGATATACCAAATCCACCGGTGTCTTTTCCTTGCTGTTTTGCCCTCTCATGAGTTGAACGGAAACAAGGAATGGTACAATCAAAAATATGCTGAAAAAGGGTTTTATGGGACCTAATTTATTCATTCTTTGGAAATCTCTTTTCTGGTGCACTTCTTCAACCAAGGAAGTCTGAAAAATGCCGGTTTATATGTATTTAATCAAGCGATTCTATTCCCTCTAAGCCTAGGGTGATCCCATAGACCGGTATTTTAGCAATTGATTTTCCATCTACCTTTACATTGGAAATCGAGATGTTTTTGGCATCCTTCAGGACCAATTGATCTGCGGTGGATACGGGAACCACATCACTGTCCGTGATCGAAATATTTTGCACCCTGTCAAAAACATATGCAGGACGAAAATCAGTATTTCGGGCGTTGATGGTCACATTTTTAAACGTCACCCCTTCTGCGTGGCGAACATAGAATCCCCAAGCGGGCAATTCGCCGAACATGGAAAATTCAGGATAATCATCAATTTTCTCCGGCACTCGGTCCAAATCGTTCAAAGGGATATAGCCCATAGCTTTTGAAGCCCGTCCAGGGAAACTGATATCGATATTCTCCAAGATCACATTTTGGACATTGTGGCCTGGAATACCGACAATGGATGATGGAAATGGGTTGTGGAAAAAATCCACTTCAGGGCCACGCAGGTCATAATCGATATCCGGTCTTCCAAAGGGCACCTGTACCTTTACATCCTTGATATGCACATTCTTGATGGTCCCCGGCTTTTCTCCAGCACGGTGCCCCAGCCGTATAAAAATGGCATTTCCTGTATTCTCCGCAATAACGTTGGAAACTTTTATATTCTCAATATCCCCTCCATCCACGCTTTCAATGGCAATGGCCGACCGAAAGGTATCAAAGACCTTGATGTTCTCTATGGTGATATTCTTGAATCCACCATGTGATGCCGTACCAAATTTGACGGCACTGGCACTACTTCGTATGGTACAGTTGGCCACATAAATGTTATCGTTGAAATAGCCGGGCGTATGGGATTTTAAACAAATCCCATCGTCAGCGGTATCCAGATCGCAATTGGTGACCTTTACATTTTTACAGTCGGTGATGTCCATTCCATCATTGTTCCAAAACGCACGGTTGGTAACCTTAAGACTGTCCAACACCATGTCCGAGCACCGTTCAAAGAAGAGACCCCAGCAGGCGCTATTTTTTAGATGTAGGCCCGTCACGGTGATTTCCTTGGAATCGGTAAATGCAAATAACATGGGCCGCGAGCCTTCATTTGGACGCATTCTTCGGTAATTGTAATTATGGACCCTGCGAACGCCCAAGTGGTGCAGACTATCTATCGTCACGGCCAAAGCCATTCCCTGTCCATCAATCGTGCCCTGGCCGGTTAATGCAATATTAGTGACGTTATTCGCAACGATCAAGGCCATTCTTGAAGGAGTCACTTTATTTTCATCAAGATCCGGACCCTTGGGATCATCCTGGCCATAATCATCGGGGTCGGTGCTTCCCAATAAGACCGATCCTTTTTGAAGATGCAATTCTATATTGCTCTTCAAGCTGATAGACCCCGAAAGGAATTCCCCTCTTGGAAAAATAATCTTTCCCCCGCCTTTTTTGCTGACTTTATCGATGGCCGATTGTATTGTTTTGGTGTTCAATGTTGTTCCATCAGGTTTGGCCCCAAAATCGGTGATCATATACTCCTGTCCCCAAAGCAAGTTCATACTAAGGAACAGCAATATGAAAAAGGGTACTTCCTTTGTATTTTTCATATATCTCAATTATTTATGAGGTTGCAATGGTGATTGCTAATACCCCGGGTTATTGTTAATACTAGGCACGGAACGATCTATCTCCGCCTGTGGAAATGGGCGCAGGTAGTGTTTTTCCTCCATGGTTGCCGATCGACGTGCAATGGGGTTTCTCAATTGGGTTTTCTCAATGAGTTTTCCGGTCCTTTTTAAATCGAACCATCTACAGTATTCGCCCATGAGTTCCCTTGCCCTTTCATCCAAGATCATATCTATGGTCAAGTTGCCCGCTGCACGGTAAGAGACTGTTTCTAGGGAGGTAACATCTTCTGGATGCATAGCTTGTAAGGGATCCATGCCACTATCGGTCCCCAAGGCCCTGTCCACAATGCTGTTGTAATAATTTTCGGCCCCTCCTAAATTTCCGTTGGATGCTCCTTTTAAGATGGCTTCCGCGGCAATCAGATAGGCTTCGGCAGAACGGAACAACGCAAAATCGAAGGTGCCAAAGGCATCCCCATACTCTATGCCCGGTTGCCAAAACTTCCACATCATCGGTGTAATGTCAATACTGTGGAAAGGTGTCTGCGCATTATCGCCAAATTCATCTGTGTTCAGCACCGCATAACGCTTGTTGCCGCCAACATCCAATCCCTTTTCCGATCGTGGTGCCGGGTCGTTCCATGGTCGAAAATAGAGTACGGAATCCCCTCTCATAATGTTGATGGTCTCTGATGGATTAGCTGGATCTGGCACAAAATTGTTCACATCCACCAAGGCGTATTGCACATCCACAAAATTATGGTGGTACCTTCTGTCAAGGCTTGGGTCATATAATCGGTACATGGCCGGTGTAGCCAAGTGAATTTGCAGAAATCTGTTATAGGTACTAGTCCTTCCTTCAGAACCCACGATATCAGGTGATCCGCCAAATATGGAATGGTAGTCATTCCCTTCCAATCGATCACTGTTTGAAGGATCTCCAAAATTGGTGATGGGATCGTCCACAAACTGCACGGCAAAAACAATTTCAGGATTTTGATCGTCCTGTGCTGGAAATGTTTCGAACAAAGGGTTTTCCGATCGTTGTGGGAACAGATCGGAATACGCTGTTGCCAAGGGATAAGCTGAAATAATTTGATCGGCATACTCCCTTGCTTTTTCAAAATCGGCAGGAGTGCCTCCCAGTGAATTATTGAAATTCCAACCTCTGGTCAAATGGACCCGGGCCAATAAAAATTGTGCGGCCCCTTTGGTTGCCCGACCATAATCGGCACTACTTACCGGCAAAACCGATTCAGCCTCCTCCAGATCGGCAATGATCTGATCATAAACCTCACTGGCACTTACTTTGATCACTTCGCGGGAGGCGGTCACGACTTCTTCCACGGGCATGGGTATATCACCCCATTGTTGCACCAAGTAGAAATAACTGAAGGCCCGAAGAAATTTGGCTTCAGCTACGCGTATGGACAATACGGCGGGGTCCATACCGTCCACGTTGTCTTGACGGGAAATAGCGGTATTTGTCCTATAAATCTCCCTGTAAAGCAAATCCCAAAGGTCCTGGAGTTCATCCAAGGAAGAGTTCAGTCTTACATCGTACGTATTGAAAGCGTCTCCTGCTCCATCTATCCAATTTGCATTTGTGAAGATATCGGTACCGGGAAGCACCAGTTCCCTTTGTTGATGGATATCCCTTAGAAGGGTATAGCAAGATTTTACAAGGTCTTCATATCCTTGTGCTGTGGTATAATAGGTGTCTGTGGTTTGAATGGAAACTGTGTTTTCATTCAAAAAGTCTTCGCTGCATCCGGACAATGTTACCATCAAAGAAAAAATACCGGCTACGAAAAAACATTTGTTATTGCTGAACATGTCTTATTTTTTAAAAATTAAAAAGTACATTTTACCCCCAATAATATTGTGGTCGAGGACACATCATCGTTGTATGCGCTAGAATTGAATTCAGGATCTATCCCATCAAAATCATGGAAAATGAAAGGATTGATCACTTGGGCATATATCCGCAAATTCTGAAGCCCCAATACATCGGATGACAATTCTGTCGGCAAGGTATAGCCCAAGGTAATATCGGAAATACGTATAAAGCTAGCGTCTTGATATTGGATGGCCTGTCTATATGGATTGGGTATTCCGGCTCCGAAATAGTCATTGGTCGGGTTGTCGGGAGTCCAATAGTTCAGGTTTAGGGCATTGTACCTGCCGTTTCCGACCTCACCCATGGTGCCGCTTAAAAAGTTGTTTCTGAACTGGACCCCTTGTACCGTATAGGCCAAAAAGGAAAGGTCGATGTTGCCAAAGGTGAACTTGTTGGTGATACCCATCGTCCAGTCTGGCTGTTCGGAACCCAATATTACCCTATCATCCTCCCCAGGGGCCGATGAGATCTTGCCGTCCTGGTTTTGATCCACTACCTTAACAGAACCGGGCAACTGTCCATACACTGCGGCTTCCTCGGCTTCATCCAATTGCCAAATCCCATCGAACTCGTAGAAATAATTGGAATTCAAGGGTTGTCCAACAAAAAGGTTGGACCCAATATCCTCAAGGATCCCATTATTGCCTATGGACAGCACCTCATTGATGTTCTTGGCAAAATTTACGGAAGTGGACCAGGTAAATTTATCCTTTACGATGTTACGGGTATTCAGGGCGACCTCAATTCCCTTGTTGGATACCGAACCAACATTGGTGATGAACTCCCCAAAGCCCTGTGAGGTCGGGATGCGTTCCCTGTAGATCAAGTCCACGGTCTCCCTGTTATAAACTTCAATGGTGGAAGATATCCGATTATTGAACAGGGCGAGGTCAAGCCCAAGGTTCAGTTCCTTGCTTTTTTCCCAGCCCAGATCCTTATCTACCAAGGATGCAGGGGCAAAACCGTATGCCGGAGTTTCTCCAAAGGCATAAGGGGTCTGCAACAATCGGGTCAGGGTACTGTAGGGATCAACAGCACTGTTGCCCACGGTACCATAACTTACCCTAATTTTCATGTTCGATATGGTCCCGTTGTCCTTCAGGAAGCTCTCATCACTGATTTTCCAGGCCAAGGCGGCAGATGGGAAGAAATCCCATTTGTTCCCGTCACCCAATTGCGAGGCACCGTCCCATCTTCCGGTGACGGTCAACAGATACCTGTTATCGTTAAAACCATATACGAGCCTACCCATATAGGAAGAAATGGTCCTTTCGGTCAGATTGGAATTGACCGAGTTGATGGTGCCCGCAGTATTGACGGCATACCATGATGAACCATAGGGCAGATTTTCCACATCCAGGCCCATTACCTCCACTCTTTCTTTGAAGGCACTTTGTGCCACGGTCGCATTTATACTGCTCTTACCAAAGGTTTTCTGGTAGTTGATGATGTTATCAAACGTATAATTGGTCAAAATTTGATTGCTACTGTTGGCCCTTGGAGGCAAACTTGCCCGTTGATCTTTTGTAAAAGTCCCACGGTACATCCCATCCCTAGCATCATATTTTCTTGCCGAAAGCGATGATTTTAGGCTAAGACCCTCCAAAGGGGTCACTTCTATGTAAGCGTTGCCCCTAAAATCGGAACTGAGCGTCTCCAACTGGAAATTTCTTCTATCGGCCTCCACTATGGGGTTCAAAACTTGTTTGTCATTGATGCCCATCCATACCGCATATCCATCGTGCTCCACATCGTTATTTTCGCTGGGATTAAGTATTTCATCAAAATAGATGACCCCTGTGGGCCGTGCCCGATACGCTCCACGAAGTGATTCACGGGAACCTAAATTGATCAGGGAATTGGTATAGTTCATGGTGAACCCAAGCTTGACCTGCTCCACGATGTTGCCATCCAATCCCCCATTGATGGTATATCGCTTAAAATCGGTGTCTTTAAGAGTCCCTCCTTCATTTAGGTAACCCAAGGAAAAATAGTAGTTGACATTATCGCTACCTCCGCTCAAAGAAACATTATGGCTGGTCTGCAATGCCGAACGGGTCACCTCGTCCACCCAATCCACACCGCTTCCGGAAGCCAACACTTCCATCTCGGTGGATGTAAATGTCTTGGCGGCATACCCATTTTGCTCCCTGGCAAAAGTGCTTGCCCGATAAAATTGTTGGGCATTTTGCATCTCCGGTAAATAGGACGGCATTTTAAGCCCGGAATATCCATTGTAGGTCAAGGACATTTTTCCTTTAGTGCCTCGTTTCGTTGTAACAATGACCACCCCATTGGCTCCCCGAGACCCATAAATGGCCGTGGAAGAAGCATCCTTTAAAATATCAATGGTTTCGATATCGCTGGGGTTCACCGTGTTCAGATCCGCTCCTTGTATGCCATCAATAACAATCAAAGGTTCATTGCTGAAATCGATGGAACTAAGTCCCCTGATCCTAATGTCAAGACCGGATCCAGGTCTATTATTTCTTTTGATGATATTGACCCCTGCCATCTGCCCTTGAATGCCCTGGGCCGCAGAAACGGGGTTGGCCCTTGCGATATCCGAAGATTTCAGGGAAGCAACGGCACCTGTGAGGTCACTTTTTTTGGCCTGACCATATCCTATAATCACCACTTCATCCAATAAAGCGGCATCTTCGACCATCTGAATTCTCAAATTGGTTTGGGTGCCGTCCACTTCAATTTCTTGGGCCAAAAATCCAAGGTACGAAAATACTAAGGTTGCATGCTGTCCAGATACATCGATGGAGAACTTTCCATCGAAGTCTGTTACCACACCGTTGGTGGTCGCTTTCTGAAGGACATTTACACCGGCCAGAGGTGTATTGTTGTTGTCCAACACAACACCGGACACAGTTGTGGATTGTGCCCAAGATGTAAATGATAAAATCAGAAAGAAAGTCGATAAAACTAATTTAATCTTATTCATTTAAAGTTTGTTTGGTTAATTTTCCAGCAATTTTACAATTGTTTACCCTTAGTGAAAATGTGATTTTCAATCAAAATCATGTAATATTTCATCCAACAAGATGTGGACGAATAGAAATCTGGTGGAAATTCAGAACAAGAGATACAGACAATTATATGGGTGACTCTGCTGTGTTACTGGATTCGGGATACGTTGAACGCTAACAACCCCATGCCATGGAATTTCATCGTGCCTATCGGTCCATACAAATCTTAATGCAGAAGCTTATTTACATGGATTTGGTCAAATATTCCATCTATTGGTCCATCTAAACCAACTGAATACTTGCCAAATGAAATATATTTGATCGACTACTTTTCCCATTACGACCATGTATATAACATCCAGATTATTTACAGGGGGATGTGCATTTAGGTTTGGAGTTTGGCCCTGGTAATTTGAATCAAGTAGCCTATTGTAAATCATGCTTTTATGAAATCGTACCTTGTAATCCTAGTTGTATTTGTTTCCTTCTTTGATCTTGATGCGCAACATTTAAAATTCAACCACTATAATGATAAAAATGGGCTGTCCCACAATTCGGTCCGACATATCGTACAGGACCAGCAAGGCTTCCTATGGTTGGGCACTTTCTCTGGGCTAAATCGATTTGATGGGTACCAGTTCAAGTCCGATCTTTTATCGTCTTCCGTGGACAGTGAAATTTACAAAGCGGATATAACCGGTATGGAGCTGGATCCTAGCACCCATAATATGTGGATTGGCACCAACAAAGGTCTTTTGCTCTTTAATACAGCAACCCATGAACTTGTCGATTTTTTGCATAACAAGGGCGGCCAGGACAGTTTCCCATATGAGGAGGTCCGTGCGGTACATATCGACCGACATAAAAAAGTATGGATAGGTACCAAATACAATGGGCTTTTTAGGTATGATGCTTCGGAGAGAGCCTTCACTAAAATCGATCTCCCAAACTATGACTACATCAAGGAAATCTTTGAGGACAATGAAGGCAATATTTGGATTGGAAGTTATAATGGTGTTTCCATCGCCAAAATTAGCTTAAATACCCGAGGGACCATTTCGCAATACAAAAACTACATCCTATCCGTACCTCATTCAGATGAAAAATACCCATATATCCACTTCATTTACCAAGACCACAAGTCGGACATCTTTGCAGGGACGCGAAAAGGACTCTATAAATTGGACAAGAAGTCGGACACTTTTGACAACCTGTATATTGAAGATGACGTGGTCAGGGAAGATCTGGGCCCCTATTTTTTATCCATTGCAAGAGCACCCGATGGTAAGTTCTGGCTTGGGACACTGGGTGGACTTATTGTGTGCAAGAATCTGGAGGACATTGCAAAAGGCGATTTTCAAAGACATTTTTCCATATTGTCAGATGATACCTCGCTGGTTGACAACTTGATTTCCGCACTTTACTTTGACGGTTCCGGCGTGCTATGGATTGGAACGGAAAATGGTTTGGACAAATATGATCCGTATGAAAACCTATTCAAGACCAACAAGGACATTTCCCTTTATATAGACAATAAGGCGCCAACGATCAAGGGATTTTCTAAAACTTATGACAATCATCTTATTGTGGCCACTAAGAACAATGGATTGTTCATTTCAAAAGGTGAACATTTTGTACCCCTGCACGATAAAACGAACAACATTACCAGTATTTATTCCCAGGACGGAAAAATCTTCTACTGTGGCCTCTGGAACGGAAAGGTCCTCATCTATGATTATGTGACCGATAGCTCAACAATAAAGGACATCGGCTTTATAAATTCCCCGGTGCTGGCGTTCTTAAAATATGACCCCAACACACTGATCGTAGGTTCCTTTGGTGAGGGCATCCGATTTTTGGATGCCAAAACAATGTTGCCCATTGGGCCAAAGGCGATACTGCCCGATGCCGAAATTGATAAGATCAAACGGCAGGGCAATGCACTTTGGTTATCTACCAAAGACGGCATTATACATTACAATGTTAATACCAGGGTAATCAAACGGTACAAAAATGATGTCGAAGACCATGATGGCCTTCCCCATAATTACATTACCGATATTTTGGTTGATGATGCATCTCGCGTTTGGGCATCGACTCGTAACGGAATTGCGAAGTACAATAGGGATAATGACAATTTTGATAGGATTTCCCAACCGGAAGAACTAATGGGCAAGTGGATTACCGATATCGAAATAGATAGCTCAAGAACATTTTGGCTGAACATGAACAATAATAGTCTGGCCAGATATGAACCACAGTCCAATGAGGTACATTTTTATCATATCGAAAGTGGCAATAGGCTGGACGTGTTCAGCAGAAACGGGTTCTTTAAATTCAACGATTCCCGAATCTATATAGGTGCACAAAATGGGATTATTTACTTTGACCCAAATACCATTGAAGAGAACAACTATGTGCCGCCTCCGGTCATTACCAATTTTAAAATTCAAAATAAGGAGGTATTCCCGGGAACGGATATCAATGGCCAAGTTCCTTTGGAGAAAGAGTTAAACTATTCCAAGCGAGTGGTGCTGGATTATAAGAACAGGAATATATCCTTCCAATTCTCATCACCCTCCTATACCAATGAAAGATTGAACCGATTTCAATACCGGCTTTCAGGTTTTGATGAGCATTGGATAGAGACCACCAGCGATTCAAGGACCGTACAATACACAAACCTACCGTCAAAGGATTACACATTTGAGGTTCGCTCAAGGAACAGTGACGGCAACTGGAGTGAAACGTCAACCTATGAGGTCACGGTTTTGCCCATTTTTTGGTTGACAGGCAAGGGTCTGGGATTGATATTTCTTACGCTGGCACTGATCACGTTCTTTGCCAGAAAGCAGATTCGCTCCCGTCTTAAATTGAAAAGGGAGCTTTTGATGGAAAAAGTGCAGCGGGAACGGGACGAAAAATTGAACAATGAAAAGTTGCGCTTCTTCACCAACATATCCCATGAATTGAGAACACCATTGACCTTGATTCTTGGGCCGGTCAAACAGCTGTTGGAACAAGAAGAACTCAGTCCCTATTCAAAAGGTAGGGGAAATCTTATCCAGCAAAATGCAGAACGATTGCTGCGCTTGGTAAATCAGATTTTGGACTTTAGAAGGGCAGAAACAGGAGAATTGGCCCTAAAAGTCTTCAAAACAGATATCCTGGTCCGAACGGAGAACATATTGAACTCCTTTGTGGAAGTGGCCCATGCCAAAAACATCACCTTAAACCTGAATGTGGAGGAAACTTCCATGAAATGTTGGATCGATATCGACAAATACAATAAAATCCTTTTCAACCTATTGTCCAACGCCTTGAAATTTACCAACGAGTATGGAAATGTCGATCTGTTCATCGGATTCAAGGAAAACGAGACCCACAAAAAGTTGGTGATCGAAGTAAGTGATGATGGCATCGGGATACCTCTGGAGAGCCAGGAACGTATCTTTTCCAGATTTTACCAAGTCCAGAACGGCGTGGCCAACTCCACTGGTACCGGCATTGGCCTATCCTTGGTGAAATCGTTGGTAGAAATCCACAAAGGGGGGATCAAGGTAGAGAGCCAGCTCGGAAAAGGGAGCATATTCACCGTTGTTTTGCCCGTGCACAAATCGGCTTTTTCCAAAAAGGAGTTGGGCGATTTTCCTCCAAACAAGGATATAATAGATGATGCCTTGATCCCTATTAAAAAACTGGAGGCTTCGTTCAAAAATGTTCCCTCCATCAAGAACAATGTTGAGGTCAAACAAAAGATATTGATCATTGAGGACAATGCGGAACTACGGAAATATGTGGTGGAATATCTTTCTGATTTTTATAAGGTATACGAGGCCGAAAATGGGAAAGAAGGTTTAAAGATCTGCAGGAAAATAAAGCCGACCCTTTGTGTTGCAGATGTGATGATGCCCAAAATGGACGGTTTTGAATTTGTAAAAGAATTGAAAAAGGATGAAAACCTTAGCCATGTTCCTGTAATACTGCTCACGGCCCTGGCAGAGAACGAAAACAGGATCAATGGATATAAAATCGGTGTTGATGGATATTTGGTAAAGCCTTTTGACCCCTCTTTGTTGAAAACACGTATAGACAATATCCTTAAAAATCATTTCGATCTAAAACAAAAATTTTCAGGTGAGGTGGAAAGTGACGTGTTGACGTTGGCCCATTCGCAGATAGATATTGAATTGATCACAAAAATCAAAGATCTGATCGAGGAAAATATTGATCATCCTGAGCTTTCCTCCAGTTTTATTTGTAAGGAATTGGGGTTAAGTTCCTCTAAACTTTATCGTAAAATCACTGAACTGACCGATCTTTCACCAAATGAGTTCATCAAGACCTTACGCCTAAAAAAATCCGCCCACCTATTGCGTACCAGAAATTATAATGTGTCCGAAGTGGCAGACATGGTGGGGTTTAAGGATCCTTTTTATTTTAGTAAATGTTTTAAAAAACAATTTGGACGACCTCCCAGTACTTTGATAAAGTAAAACCACATGATGGGCATCGATGGATTCCATTTGGACGCCATTCCAGAAAACCTAGGTTTTGACCACCTTTAACTGATCATGGAAGCCTACTCATTTGTACGGAACAACCCAACTTAAAAATATTACATCAAAAAGGGAAGATCGAATATCTTTGTCCATACTTTACTGAGCTCAATTGAGCACCATTGGAAACATCTGTAGCCTACTTATTGCGTAGAATCAACTTCATACATATGACCATTTTAAAAAAAAATCAGCGCAATCGTATTATTTTTTGATTTTTCACAGTAGTATTTATAAATGACTTAGGTTCAAACATCTTCCATAGCGCCCACTTTTTATAACTCGATCAAATTTGCGCCCATTTTTATTGTACCGCACTTATATTGGAATTCCTACCTCTATAATATCCGCTGTAAAATCATCCTTAACATTTAAAATGAACAGCTCTAAATTTCTAGCGGTCAATATCCCAAGTATAGGGTTCAAATTTAGTCATACAAAAAGATGGCCCATTTTGGGCCATCTCGAATTAACTAAATCAAAAATAACTATTCTTGAATTTTATGCTACATCACAATTACCTCACTCAAAATTCCAAAAGGTAATCTTTGAACTCAGGTGAATTGAACATCCCGTTACCATCATGTGCCACATTGGGCACTACTATTCTTCTATGATTATGGTCGGTAGGATAAAATGTTTCCATGTATTGAAACATATGCTCCCCCCGATTGAAACGATTGGACCCTAACAAAGTGGCTTGACAGTCCGTAGTGTTAAGAGTTCCTTCTGTTGATGTGTCATCACTTCCCAAAAAGTAGACCGTATTCCGGGATACCTGCTGCTGGGTCAACGTAGTTGCATCAACGCCATCCAAATAAGGTACCGCAAACTCATATCCATAGGGCCAATAATCGTATCCCGCACAATCCGTAGGCTCATAGAAGCTAGCCGTATCCTCATTATAGCGCTGGCCATCTGGATAATAGAAATATTGATTGTTCGCCACCACGTACTGAAAATCAATACCTTCTATCGTAGCCTGCACTTTATTGGCCAAGGCATAATGTTGTGCAAAAGCGGCTCCGGATGAATGTCCGGCAATAAAAATGGTATGTACATTGGGAAACTTCCCTTGGTTCGAAAAGCGTTCCACCAGGCTATCCATTACGGTAAAGGAACTTATTCCTGAGTTGTTGTTTCCTGCGTTTGCTCCTTCACGCCATCTGGAATCGTTCCATATCAATCCATTTGCTGGGGCTGTACCATTATCTTGAAAGTATGGTGCAATAATAAGTGTGTTCCTTTCCATCTCCATACTTTGCAACGAATTGACCATATAATTGTAATAATTATCTGCATCTCGATTGGCTCCGTGGACCACCACAACGACCTTTTCTATAAAGTCCCATACAAACCCGGTGTCTTCGATAAAATCATAATTTGAATAAACATCAAAGGACAAGGATTGTTCGGAATCGTCCAAAAACTCGATTCGTTGCATACAATCTTCAGATGCCGACAGGCATGGGGTCTTTGCATTCGTTTCCGCATTTTCTGTTGTAAAAGAATAGGAAACCGACCGTTGGAGCATTTTTCCCTCCACACCAATTCGACCAGAATCAATATGAATTGTATAGGCCGTGTTGGGTACCATGTCGTCCAAACCAATCAGCACCTTAGTGGATTGGTTAAGGTATTGCGCCGTATAGGTCACCTTCTCTTGTCCTGCACTTATATACACCGCATTTTCAAATACATTGGGTTCCACTGCGGACGAAAAAACAACCTCAAAAGTACTGTTCAATGGAACACCCTGCATATCATCGGTAAATACCGTGTCGTTCAATTTAACGGAAATCACGTTTAACGAGCCCGCCGTAGCAGCATCATCTTCACTACAAGCGGTGAACCAAAGCACAACCATGCCCATAAGTACACGTTGAAGGTTCTTGACTATATTTTTATTCATTTTATGCTTTTATAAATTAATTACATGCCGGATAGGTACAGGCCGACTCTTGTGTTGTGGTGGAACCTACAGCGCAATCCACACCACCTGTCATCCAGCTTGTACCCTCCTTATAGGCCCAAGATCCCGAATATTCCCAGGCTGCCCCTGTTCCATCCACATCAACATCACCAAAGGTTTCAACCACGGTATTCCCATTGAACAGTTCTATGGCATCATCACCGTTTTGGTTCATGGACTCGGTCTCAATAATGTGTTCGAACGAATCGATACAGCCACCAAAATAAGCAGCTATAGTTGCTTGCTCGCGAGCCAGAAGAATATCGTCCCCTTCCTCAACGGCAATTGCCGGCAGTGTATATTCGATACCGTCGGTACCACCTCCATTGTTGGCAACACCGATACTGTATATGCTCAAATCGGGAATGTTCTTATTTACCTTTAAGTGAACGGCCTTTCCTCCATTGGTCCCGCTACCTTCCCATGATAGGGCCAGTACTCCTTTTAAGGAAAGTGCTTCGTTACAAATGGGGTAAGGACAGTTGGAATCGGCAGAAGTAGTGGAGCCAACGGAGCAATCAAGCCCGCCAGTGGTCCAGAACCCATCAAATTTATAGGCCCAAGTCCCAGAATATTCCCAGGCCTCACCTGTACCATCTACGTTAGCGTCCCCATAGGTTTCGATGACAGTATCCCCTTGGAACAGTTCAATGGCATCGTCCCCGTTTTGGTTAATAGCGGATTCAGCTTGGAGTACATGCTCGAACTCACCGGCACACCCTCCCAGGTAAGTGGACAACAAGGCTATTTCCCTTGCCACTAAGATGTCATCCCCTGCTGCAACAGAAATCGCAGGCAAGGTAAACTCATTTCCATCCGTTCCATCACCATTGTTCGCCGTTCCCAGACCATAAAGGCTCAAGTCGGCAATATCCTGATTGGCCACAAGATGGATGGCCTTACCATCATTGGTACCGGAACCATCCCATGTTAGGGCCATAATCCCCTTTAATGATAAAGCAGGTAATTGCTCAATAATGGCTACCGTTATCCCTTCTGAGCTACCGGAGGCATTGGTTACTTCTCCCAGTGAAATATCAATCAGCTCATTGCCTTCATTTTCGCCATCCAATACGGTGGTAATCCCGAAAGAAACCGATAAGGAGCCTTGAGGAACAGTGATAGTTTCCTCCCCGGAAACAGTATAGTCCACATCCTTGTTGGCACTTCCATCAAAAATGATGGTAGCGGTCACATCATCGTTGGCGACTTTATTCAAGGTTGCCGTAATCGTTGCCGTTTCACCATCTTCCTGTAATTCGGAAACATCGCTAGACAAGGTCAAGGTCGGTGGTACAAAAGCTGCGGTAGTGAAATTAATGGCAAATGGGGTTTCCAAGGATTCACCTTCAACACCATAAATTCCCTCTGGCAATGTTACTGTGTAACTCGTTTCATAGTCCAACACACTTGGAATCAAACGAACATTTGAGTCGGTGTTTGAAAATTCAATTTCGTAATCCACGTTTGCTGAACCTGAAGTAAATTCCAGGGCCGATACTATGGCTTCGGTATTTAAACTATGGGAAAAAATCAAATCGACCGATGTGTTCACCGGAACATTTTCGACACTGGTCCCAAAATTTGTTTCGGTTATATTGGTGGTCAATACTCGCAACGAGCCATCATCCAAAATGGTCCCTTCATCGTCATCGTTACAACCAATAAATAAAAACACCATAAAAAGGGCTATGTGCAATATTGGGTTTTTATACGTTTTCATGTTTAGTAATTTTTAGTTTGTCATTTGGTAATCTTTTCTGAAATAAATGCACTGAACTCCCTTGGATGAAAATCCCAGATAAGAGGCAGTACGTAGTACACCATAAGGGAAAGGAACACGATGGAAACAATGTTCATCCATATCCCACTCTTTGCCATATCGGATATTTTTAAATATCCCGACCCAAAAACCACTGCATTGGGCGGTGTTGCCACTGGAAGCATAAAAGCACAGGAAGCAGCCACTGTGGTAGCTACCATCAATATGTAAGGGTTGATGTCGAGTCCTATGGCTATTGGCGCCAAAATAGGAAGTAACATGGCGGTCGTAGCCAAGTTTGAGGTTACCTCGGTAATAAAGTTTACGGAGGCAACGATTACTACGACCAATACCATAAGGGCCAATCCTTGCAACAGACTCATTTGACTGCCCAGCCATTCGGCCAATCCGGTCGTTTCAAAACCAGAGGCCAGGGCCATCCCCCCTCCAAACAGCAATATGATTCCCCAAGGAAGCTTTACAGCATCTTCCCAATTAATTAAGGGTTCCTTTTTGTTATCGCTTTTAATGGTGAACAACAAAATACCAGCGCACATGGCTATTATGGTATCATCGATAGCAGGCAGTAAGGGTTGAAGCACAAAAGAGCGGGTTATCCAAGCAAAAGCGGTAAGGACAAAGATGCCCAAGACTATTTTTTCTTCCTTCTTCATGGGCCCCAGCTCCTTTATCAATGCATTGATTTCCTCCCTTCCCCCTGGAAACTCTTTCTGTTTAAAGGTAAAGGCATACTTGGTCAGGTAGATCCAAGCGATGACCAAAAGTGGAATAGCTATGGGCAATCCCCACTTGGCCCATTGCCAAAACGTAATCTCTATCCCGTAGACCTCTTCCACATAACCGGCGAAGACCAAATTTGGAGGTGTCCCGATCAAGGTGGCCACCCCTCCAATGGAAGCACTGTAGGCTATTCCGAGCATAAGCGCCTTTCCAAAAATCAAGTTTTCGTCTTCCCTGGTTGCTGGATTGTCCTTTAGCTGTGTAACAATGGACATAGCTATAGGCAACATCATTACTGAAGTGGCGGTGTTGGAAATCCACATGGACAAGAATGCTGTTGCCACCATAAAGCCCAGAATAATCTTGGAGATATTGGTCCCTATGATGCGAATAACCTGCAAAGCAATCCGTTTATGCAGATTCCATTTTTCGATGGCAATGGCCAACATAAAGCCGCCCATGTATAAAAAAATGTACCTGTGTCCGTATGAAGCAGTGGTACTCGATAGGTCCACAGCTCCCGTCAATGGAAATAGAATAATGGGCAAAAGTGCGGTCACCCCTATTGGGATAGCCTCGGTCACCCACCATATGGCCATCCAGAGGGTAATTCCCAACATGCTAAAAGCACTCTCCGGCATACCGGAAGGAGGGTCAAAGGTTTGTAGTATCAAAAAGGCCAATGGCCCCAGGACCAAAAAAATATTTCTTTTTACCAAACTCATTTTTGGGTCTTGTAAGGTTCAAAATTCATTTCATCCACCAATTGTCTCAAAAAGTCACCTGTGGTTGGTAGAACAAACGATAGATATAATTTTTCACCGTTCGCATCCGTGGTAATCAAACGGTCCGGAACCTCAAGAATGGATTTGCCCGTAAGCAATTTGGTAATGGTCAAAGCAATCAAATATGTTCCATCTGAAGAAGGATGTTTGTCATCAAAATAGAATTCCAAATCAGGCCTCGCAGTTCTAGCCTTCATATATACTGGTCCTACGGGCAACACCTTTGCATTTAGCGATGTGGCCAGATCCATGTACCCTTTGGTAATGGTCTCTTGCATTAATGGATTGGATTTATAGGCCCATGTCATATAGAAAATGGGCTCCGCTCCCTTGGAACGGACCAATTCGGCAAACTTGCTCCCATATTCCTTAAAACGTTCCGGCGTGTCTATGGTACTAAGGCTATGGTCACCAAACACCACATAGTCCCATTCTTTCTCTTCAAGCAGTTGGCGGGTAACCGTTCCTTTTTCACTTTTCCAATGCTGTTCCAAATTACTGCCCCCCACAGTGGATTGATGTGCAGAAATATCAACTCCCTGTGTTTCGGCCATGGCGTCCACCAATTGGGGCATGTTCCAAAAATAGGTGAAGCTATTTCCAACAAACAATATTTTGATGGGATCTTCCTTTTGTTGGGCACTTAGCTGAACCGGAATGGTCAGCACTAGTGCAGCAATCCATATACTCAGATTTTTGATATGTTTATTTCTCATAATTTGATAATGCAATTCTTATTGGTTTATTGATTGACCGGGGTTTCGTCAAAAAAGTTGGGAATTGGGTCGGGAACATTATCGTTCCTGTCTATTTCAGATTGTGGATACAAAAACCGTTGTGGCAGCTCATTGCCAGTGTTCGCGGTGATAGGCACCCTGACAACCGTTTCTCCCTCGGTTCTTCGGGTATCGTTGAATGTCTCTATTTGTCCGAACAATGTAATGTAACGTTCTTCCAAGATTTCGCGGAGCAGGGCATTTTCCTGACTGATACCATCGGCGTTTTCCATACCCCCTACTTCAAAATCAGCCGACACATAAGGTTCATAAGTTACTTGGGATGGGTCTACATTTCTCAGGTACCCTCCGGTATCCATAAAAGCCCTATACTCGTTCAGATTGGATAGTCCGGTACCAAAACCACTGGCCCTTAGACCTGCTTCTGCCAATATCAACAGGTTCTCCTCATAGGTGACCAAAGGTGCCGGGGCATCCTGGGCCGCAAAACCGTCCGCTATATTGGGCTGTATCCCTGTGCTATTTGTCGTAAAAAGAAAACCATATCGTCCTGTTTCATCCGTCTTGGCATTACCCCTATAATTGGAGGGTATCGGATTGCCTGCTCCTGGATCCACAAGGCTTGCCATAAAATCGGATACTATAAGGTCGGACTGGCGTACCTCAATGGCAAAAAATTGATAATTGAGATTGGAGTTTTCCGCCGCAGTTCCATGCGGTCCGTACATACTGTTCGCCATGGAGCTAATTCCGTTGCCCGCGGCATTCAATGCAGCTTGATAGTTCTTGGTATGCATGTAAAAACGTGCCTTAAGCGTATAGGCGGCCTCTATCCATGCATTGGCGTCCCCATCAAAATAAATATCGGAACCGGCACTTGGTCTTCCCGTTCCTTGGCCCAACAACGAAATTGCGGTATCCAAGGTGTTCTGTATTTTTCCATAGACCGAGGTTTGGCTTTCAAACACAGGGTCTGTTATAGCAACATTTCCAGCTTCATCAAAAGGGATATCACCATAGAGGGACGCGATGGAACCTGCAACCTGTGCCTGTAAAACCAAGGCTATTCCCTGAGCTATTGGGCCAATTTCATCATTGAGAGCGATCTCTTCCGCAATCAACGCGTTTCTGTAGCCATTCACAAAGGCATCGTTCCAAAGGGCGTCAAAATCACTGGTGGTCACGGAATAATTATAGAACCCTTCATGCTGTCTATCTATTCCTCTATACTGGCCTGCAAAAATAGCGGCCCTACGGGCCGATTCCCCGCTCTGGAACAATAGGTTTCCCACTTCTGCCCCCGTCAGCACAGAACTGAAGGAACTCTCCGTAAGGTTATTGGGGTCGTTGTTCAAGTCATCGACCAGATCACTACAGGATGCCAGTAGCGTACAAAGTATTACGATGGATATATAACGTTTCATTATAATAGTTTTTTTTTGATTAGAAGTTAAGTGTTAGGCTAAACAAGTAGGATTTAGTGCTTGGGTTGTTGAAATAATCTATCCCCCTAGCTGCACTTACCCCCGAAAGATTGGTATCGGGGTCGTTTCCTTCAAATGGGGCCCATAAGAACAGGTTTCTTCCGGTCACTGAAAATTCAGCGGATTGAATTCCCATGGAATCCGCCATCCATGCATTTTTTAAACGATAGGAAAGGCTCAGTTCCCTTAAACGGGTCCATGAACCATCTTCAATGTACAGTTCATCATTCCCATTGCTAAAAAACCCACCATCGCCGTTGTACCATGCTTCTGTAAGAGCGACCGGGCCTGCACCAAAATCCTGTACATTCCCCCTAAAGGTTTCTCCGATATTGATAATGTTACCGTCCGCAGTAAAGTAATTTCGTGTCGCCGTGACCTCATTGGCCGTATCGTACCAAGTTCCCAAATCGCGCATCACGGATTTGGTCCCGGCATAAATATCTGCACCTTGATAGGTTTCCAGCAGGGCTGTCAATCTAAAATTCTTGTACGAAATGCTGGTGGCCAATGACCCTTGCCAATCTGGATTGGGATCACCGATCACGCCTTCCACTTGGTCTTGCTCTGGAAATCCGTATTCATCATAAACAATGGAACCATCCCCGTTACGGAGGGTTCTGGAACCCCACAAAACACCCAAAGGCTCTCCTTCTACCGCACGGGAACTAACTGCAGAAAGGCCTCCCAGGTTCAAGGATTCTATTCCCGCCAAATCGGTCACCTTATTACGGACTTGTGTGAAATTCGCATCTATAGACCAGCTAAAATCCCCCGTATCTATGATACGATAGCCCAGATCCAGTTCGTATCCCTTGTTTTCGATTTCAGCGCCATTGGTATATACGGATGTGTAGCCCGTTGAATTGGCCTGTGGAAACTCCAACAACACATCTTCCGTAACATTGGAAAAGTAAGTACCGCTGATGGAAAGCTTGTTTCTAAAAAAGCGTAGGTCCAAACCTAACTCCATTTCCTTTTTCCTTTCCGGCTTCAAATTGGTATTTCCACGACTGGCACTCGGGACAAAAGCTCCATTACCGAACAACCCAAGATTCAGTCCTCCTCCGTAGGAGTCCCCAAATGTGGGGGAAACATATACGTTTGAGGTGTTGTATCGAGCGGGCTGTACACCGACCTCACCGTAGGAAGCCCGTAATTTTCCAAAAGAAAAGAAGGTGCTTTCCAGAAAAGGTTCCAACTCGGAAAACTGCCAAGCAACAGAAGTAGATGGAAAAATAAAGGCCTTGTTGTCCATATCCCCAAAAGTAGATGCGGTCTCGCCCCTTACCGTGGCATTCACATACGACATCTCATACAGCGCGAATGATGCCGAGGAATATACCCCCACGGTCCGTTCCTGTCCCTGGGAACTATTGGTCTCTATATTTTCGGGCAGGATGTTATCCGAATCCCGTATACCACTTTCCACATCGAGGAACTGAACAAAGTTGGTCCCAACATATCCGTTTACCGCCCTTGATTTGTCGTTATAATTGAATCCCATTAAAAAATCACCACTGACATCATCTGTTAGGTCAAAATTGGTCTTGGCAATGTAATCCATATTAAAAATGGTATTGGTCGCCAATTCCTGACTAATAAAACCGGTACTATAAGATCCCGATGCGGAACCTGGTGTAAAAAATTGATTTCTTTTCTCACTATAATGGTCAAGCCCCACTCTACCGATCAAGGTCAACCAGGAGTTGGGCGTAGCGGTCAACTCCACATTGGTGATAAAACGATCGACCTTGGCCAAATTTTCCTGCTCGTTTATGGTCCACAATGGGTTATTGTAGGTGGGGGTACCATCCGCGCCCAAGGGTTCCCTATATGATCGTTGTCTGTCGGATACGGGAGTCGCGTCGCCATTTGCAAAATAGTCGCCCCGATAACCGGTTATATCAAAATCCACCGGATTCCTTAGCAATCCGAGGTATAGTCCTGAACTGTTCGCCCCTTTTAAAATTCTATTGGACTTGGTCCGTGAATAGGATGAGCTGATCTTCAAACTGATTGCATCGGTAAAGTTTTGTCTGGCATTAAAGCGCATGGTCGTTCTATTATAATCGGAATTGTTCCTGATAATACCTTGTTGGTCCAGGTTTCCCAAACTAAAGAACATAGACCCTTTTTGATTACCTCCGCTAACGCTCAAGTTGTTTTCCAAAAAGTGTCCATTATCAAAAATCTTATCAAAATTGGAATCATGGAAGGTCTGCCTTGAGTTTTTGTTCAAAATAGGATAATAGACATTTCCGTTTTGATCCAAATAAAATTCGCCCGAGGTATCCAGCTCGTCCAGGCCACCAGAGCGTTCGGAAAGTTTATCGCCCCAAGAGTCCCTTGCCCTTTGATCATATACCCCATTGTCACCCTGCCCGTATTCATCCTGTTGCGGATATCTACGGTTGATTTCATCGTAGGAATAGGTACTCTTTAAACTTACAGCAAGTCGACTGTTGAACTTACCTGTTTTGGTCGTAATATTGATGACACCACCCAACGCCTGGGTACCCCATAATGCAGCTGCCGATGCTCCTTTGAGTACGGTAATGCTCTCTATATCGTTCGGGTTGATATCGTTCAGCCTTGATTCTTGGTTCACCCCACCGCTATCGCTGTTTCCTCGTACATCGTTACTAATGGGAACACCGTCCACAATAATAAGCGGTTGACTGTTTCGGGTGATGGAGGACACCCCCCTGATCTGAATGTAGGAACCTGCCCCTGGATCGCTCGAGTTCCGTGAAATACGTACCCCGGAGGATTTACCCGATAAACTATTGAGGACATTGGTCTCCCCTGCCTCGGCCACCTTGTTCCCGGAGACCGTGGAACTGGCATAACCCAAATCGTCCTTCTGTTCTTTAAATCCCAAAGAAGTTACGACAACCTCATCAAGGGCCTCTGCACTCTCTTCCATTACAATATCCAAGGTAGCACCGTCCCCCACCGTTTTGGTTACCGTGGTAAACCCAATATAACTGAATAGAACTTGTGAGGATTCGTCCCGCACCGTAATGGTGTAATTCCCATCAAAATCTGAAGTGGTTCCATTGGTTGTCTCTCGCTCAAGTATGGAAACCCCGGGCAATGGCTGCCCATTTTCATCAGTTACTTTTCCGGAAATTTGTTTTTGAGAAGATACAATTTGAAAGGAAAGGACCCCAAGAAGCAAAAATGCATGCTTAAGTCTGAATTTCATTTTAAATGTTTTAAGTTTGATTAGTTTAGAGTAAAAACTACCAAAAAAACAAAAGTTGTTGTTTTGATATTATTGTGCTTATGTGATTGACAATTATATAAATAATCACCATTTATATTGTCACTTTAATAACTTTTATCAATTTTTATCAATTTTTAACCGACTTACATGCATACAGAAGACGAGATAAATAAAATTCATGCGGAATTTATCTCAAAACTAGAACGCCATTATGGCAAATACGATCCGAACACGAACAAATTCGAATCCACAAGCAATTCAAAGATTGCACGTGACCTATTTTATAGTGATTCACAATTCTCTAGATTAATAAACAATACGGCATCTGAAGGTGAGCTTACCCGGGCCCTACGAAATGTTCAGCGTCTTTTGGACGTAAATGAGCTTCGCGGTAAGGTGAAGAAGTTAGGTGAAAAGCCCAGCCATTCCTTGTTCAGCAATAAAAAGTACCTTTTCGGTATCGGTCTTTTACTATTAGGTTGCATCCTAGCCACCTACATGATAACACGCTCCAACGAAACAATTGACCAAACGGAGGAACTATCCGAGGAGACCCGATATGAAATGTTACGGTGGGGGTTTGAAAATAATTACGTAAAACCCTATGTTCGGCTAAAGGAACTACCTGAAGATTGTTACTACCCCTGTTACAAATACCAAGGTAAATGGAAACTCAAAGAGGAATATAAAATTCCTTTTTTTAGGGAAAGAAACGGATTTCACTACGTAGCAAAAGAAGTAGTCATGTATGCCAGGTGCATGGACGAACGCGATGATCGAGGTGAATCATTCGAAGGATATGAATACCAAAAACATGAAATTTGGTATGACAAACGTGAGGTTCCCATCGATTCATTCCTAACCAAGGACACCAACCCCAAGTTGATTTCATCCTACATGGATTCCAGCTTTGAAGATGATTCCAATTATGTGAAAATTGCGTATGTCCACACTTTTTTCAAAACGGAATTCAGTATTGATGGTGAACAGATACAGCGCTCCGGTAAGGCAATCGGGCGGGATATTGAGTTCGTTTCCCAAGAAGTCCTGGAAAAGGAAGATGTATCAGCAACGTTATTGAGCGAACTAAAAAGTGAGACCAACTCCATCGCCAAAAATCTATTGGATGACTTTTCGAAGCCCATTACCTGTAATCCCACAATGGCACCTAATATGGATTTTAACCAAATCAAAGAAGGAGATGTATTGAGTTTTGATTGCCAGTTCAGCACCGGGAGATTTCTTGTTGACTATAATAAATCCTACGTTTTCACTGATCAATATATTAGTACCTTCTGTAGATAGATCAAAGGTTTAGAATGCGTACCGTTGTGGTCCTCCCCTCCGGATTTCCTCACTGGCGTGCTCCTCGAACTTTTTAAAGTTCTCCCTAAAGGCATTGGTAAGCTTAAAGGCCGTTTTGTAGTAAGCCTCGTCATTGTTCCATGTAGCCCTTGGGCTCAGCACCTTGGTAGGCACTCCCGGGCACTCCCTCGGCTGGGCCACGCCAAAGACCGAATGGATATGGTACTTCTCGTAATTGTACAGTCCCAGCTCGCCGTTCAATGCGGCGCTGATCATTGCCCTGGTGTATTTTAGCTCCATGCGGGTGCCCACTCCGTAGGGACCTCCCGTCCAGCCCGTGTTCACCAGCCATACGTCCACACCGGATTCCTTCATCTTCTTGCTCAACATCTCCGCATACTTGGCCGGGTGCAAGGGCATAAAAGGAGCACCGAAACATGCCGAGAACGATGGCTGTGGCTCCACAACGCCCGCTTCCGTTCCAGCAACCTTGGCCGTATAGCCCGATATAAAGTGGTAGGCCGCCTGTGCAGGGGTCAATTTTGAAATGGGGGGCAATACCCCAAAGGCATCCGCCGTAAGGAAAAAGATGTTCTTCACGTTCTTCCCTATCGATGGCCACTGGATGTTTTCGATGTGGTGTATCGGGTAACTTACCCTGGTGTTCTGGGTGATCGAGGTATCGGTGAAATCGACCACGCCATTGTCGTCCATCACCACATTCTCCAAAATAGCGCCCTTTTTGATGGCTCCGTAGATCTCCGGTTCCTTTTCTTTTGATAGATCGATCACCTTGGCATAGCACCCGCCCTCAAAATTGAACACCGTGTTGTCCGGCGTCCATCCGTGCTCGTCATCGCCGATGAGCTTTCTGTCAGGGTCCGTGGAAAGGGTTGTTTTGCCCGTTCCCGATAGACCAAAGAATATCGCCGTGTCCCCCGATTCCCCCACATTGGCGGAGCAGTGCATGGGAAGGGTCTCCTTGTATACGGGAAGGATGAAGTTGAGCGCGGAGAATATCCCTTTCTTGATCTCCCCCGTATAG
>Ga0114908_1000139_pt1 | contig 49630 bp, 46 predicted proteins | sample MalvireepMed_s17_FD_87292 | JGI IMG/M metagenome (GOLD analysis project Ga0114908, IMG submission 87292) | Marine viral communities from the Global Malaspina Expedition - Malaspina viral metaG DeepMed_s17 | ecosystem: Environmental > Aquatic > Marine > Oceanic | place: Mediterranean Sea... | reverse complement strand
TTGGCCATATTCGCTGACTTTTTTGCAAATACTGAAGATTCCATGTTGTCAGCCTCAAAAAGAGTGACCATTGAAGGTATAGTAAGAACCCATGGCATTACGTATAGCGTTTCTGATGATGTACTGGTGATGACGGATATAGGAGATGCGGCAAATACAACAGATGATGGTGGTATACACACTATGGCAAATTTTACCAGCTTGATAAACAATACGGAGAATGGTGGGGTAATAGCTCTTAGCAGTCAAAAGCGTATTGCTGGGTCTTATACCGAATTGGGCAATCCAATCGACGTGGCCTACGATGCCAAAACACAGACCGTTTACATATCCGAAATCGGAAATGGAAAAGTCCTTGGTTTTGAGAACAGCTTGGAATCGGAAGGAAACGTTTACCCATCATGGAGTATGGATTTGGCAGGATCTTCCTCCATGTATCTATACAACAATTAAAATATGAAAATCCAAAGCTAGGGAAAGTCAATTAGATGTCTTTAGGGTCCACATTTAGTGGACCCTTTTTTATTTCAAAAAAAAATTTAAAAAAACCAAACCGGTTCAACTGTTTCTTCGTAAGTATAGGAAATTACTCACAAAATATGTGGTAATAAAAGAAAAGAAAGTTTTAGGTTGGGTTATTTTGGTGACTGAGGGGTCTGCATTTTTGTAGGCCCCTTGGCTTTTTTAGCGGTTTTTGAGTAATCATATTTTAGGTAAAAGCATTAAATTGAAACCTTATTAACTAACAAACTATATATGAAACCTTCAACCAACCTATTATTGCGTAGAGTTATTTTTCCATGTCTTTTATCTTTCTGTTATGTCTTTGTTTCAACCGCCCAGGAAACTAAAAAACGATTGCCCATTATCGATGTACATGTACACGCCATGGGCGGGAACCCGAATGGTTCCCCCATGTGTCCGTGGTTCCTAAAGGATATGCCCGGGGGCGATCCAAATCAAGACCCGCCTGTTTTTATGGATACTGATTGCATCAATCCATTGCAACCCGCCAGAAGTGATGCCGAAATGGACGCTGCCATTCTTAGGGCCAATAAGGAGTTGAACATTACAATGGTGGTAAGTGGAGATGCTAAAGTGATTCATAGGTGGCATAAAGCTGCTCCCGATAAGATTATTCCATCTCTGGCAATCAGTAATGCTGACCAAATGACGGTGGAGGCATTTCGCGATTCTCTTTCCACTGGATTTTACAAGGTGATGGGGGAGGTAGCACCTCAATATCAAGGAATGTCCCCAAGCGATATGTCCTTGGATGAGTACTTTGGTGTAGCCGAAGAGTTGGGAATCCCAGTTGGAATCCACATGGGAACGGGGGGCAACGGTACCATTAATATTACCAGACCGGCCTATAGAGCCTCATTGGGACAACCCTTTTTGTTGGAAGATATGTTGGCCAGACATCCGAAGTTAAAGATTTGGGTAATGCATGCCGGATATCCAATGGCCGACCAAATGATTGCCTTAATGGGTGCCAACGCCTATGTGTATGTAGATTTGGCCGGATTTATCTGGTCATATCCGTTGGAAGAGATCCACGATTACCTAAAACGATTGGTGCAGGCCGGTTTTGGAAAACGGATTTTATACGGGACCGATTTTATGATGTGGCCAGAACTATTTGAAACCTCGATTCAGGTTATTGAGAGCGCCAATTATCTATCAGAGGAGCAAAAGCGGGATATATTCTTCAATAATGCCGTACGTTTCTTCAATTTGGATGCATCTAAATTTGAATAAAACCTATTGATTGAAAAAAATAAAAAAGGGATTGCCAATCGGTAATCCCTTTTTTATGTTGCGTTTTTAAAACCTGTTCTCATTTCCCAGGTTTACGTTTTAACCTCTAGTAAAGAGGGGAAAGTATACTAATCTATTGATTAAGAAGTGAACCTAAAGCTTACCAAGGCGGGCTCCGGAGTTCCATCGTTGTCAAAATCATATTCCAACGGCCCTCCATCAATTTCAAGAACGGTATCTGTATGATGGACTTCAAAATAGGATCTATCGGAAGGGGAGTAGTCAAAAACAATAGTGAGCAAATCGTCATTTAGACTCATTTGACCGGTTATGTTCTCTGAGTTTTGCCCCAGTACAAATTGAATGGAAAACCTTCCATTTTCTTCAACAATCAGATTTATGGAACCCCCTTCAGCTATAAAGTCAGCTGTTTCCGTCAAGTCTTCAAATTCAATGTCAAATACGGCTTTTTCTGCCGACCATTCTCCAGTAAACTCTATAGGTTCACCCGTTGGGATGACTTCCGGTGAGTTTTCATCTTCAGAACTGCTACAGGAAAATATAATAAGGAATAATGCGGATAAACCAAGTGCCTTTATGGAGTTCTTCATTGGGGAACAAATTAAAGTTAGAATAAAAGTACTTAACTTTTAGTCCAAAATGCAACTAAAGTAGATGAAGTGATTACTTTTTGAGATGTAGGTACAACCTTACTCTTTCATGCTGTGAAACACGTTCTGTATATCGTCTATTTTATATTAAATAACTGATATTGATTTAACTGTATTTAATTATATTTTTATTAGTTCGATATTAGTTCGATTTCGAGAGGTAATTCTAATGAGTGATTACTTTATTCTCACCAATGATAATCAAAATTTCAAAGAGATTGAAGTAATGCGGGGCATTCATTTGCAAATATACACAGGGGAAAACCACAGTTTTTATGTGGATTTCCTGTAATGGGGTCTCAAATAAATTTTCTAAATTGGAAAACTCCCCCATTTTAAAAGCCACTCAAAATGAGGTGTGTGTATTTCTTACCCTAAAATTGGCTTCCCTAATTTTTTGAATATTTAAAAATTACCGAATATGAAAGCCACGTTCCACTCTTATTTCTCATTTTTTGCTTTTTTTCAGTACCAATTTCAGCTCAATATGGACGGTTTACAGAAGAAGAAAGACTTCGCGAACTCAGGAAAAATAGCGAACCATTACGTTTGCTTGTAGAGGATATCCGTAGGGCGGTTTACCCAAGCGAAAAGGACTTGGACGACTGTCTACCTCCTTTTACAAGTGGAACAATAACCCTTGAAGGGGCATCAGAAGGCGAGGCGGGAATTGAATTAAACCTAGTTCTGTTTAAAATAACATCAAAAAAGAACAAAGGGAAAATAAACAAATCTGTAATAACTTTTGTAAGGCACACGATTTGTAGTCCATTGATGGATAAAGTGAGAGATGGAAGCACGGAGAATTTTAATATTATTAGAAATCTTATTGTCTTATTGTTCAGCCTTTTCAGTTTATTAATTTTAGTGACTATTTGAAACCTTACCCTATTTTTGAAGTTCTTTTGTAACCCAGTCGCACGTAATCATTGTTATATTTGCAATTTGAAATTTTTGGCAATCATATTATAAATATATTTCTTGGCACTCAATTTTATGTCTGATATCTTACGATATAATATATATATATGACCTATCCTATGGAAAGCCTATTTCGCCCTCAAAAGATTTATGGATCTGCAGAATAACTAGTTTTTAGTGCTTCATGAAACCTTTTATCCCTGCTTTCAAGTTTTTGCACAACCTGTGCATCGATTAATTTGTATCTTTGTCAAAATTTATGAAAATATTCTTTTCCATATCAATGTCAATTTTATTCTTTTTTCAGGGAATTAGCATTGATATGGACTTTTGTGGACCAATTAAAGAAATTTCAAGCATTATTACCCATTATCAAGACCATAAAGTTTATGGAGACTCTTTCCTTGAATATGTAGTTGAAGATTACATTGACAATGATGCAAAAAATGAAGGGCATCATAATAACCCAGATAAGGAGAATACACCAGTCCATTCCCATCATCAATGTTGTCACCCTTTAGTATTAATTATTGCGAACAACAATTCGGCTTTAACCAATCGACTAAAGTTTGAAGAGAAAAAACAGTTTAACTTACATAAAGTAAACTTCACTTCCAGATATCTGGAATCGCTTTTCCAACCCCCTAAAGTATAATTCAGTTTTTTTAGGATAGCTATATCCTACCGTGATGCTTTTAAAAGTAAGTATCGCATCATAAACGCATTGCATCTCTTTGCATTGCGATGTTTAAACTGAATTAATACTTTTTCTATGATTAACAAAATCATTTCATTTTCCATTAATAATAAATTTATTATTGGCTTATTTATAGTGGCATTGGTTGGTACGGGCATTTGGTCTATGGCCACTATAAACTTGGGTTCTGTACCCGATATAACAAACAACCAAGTACAGGTAATAACCGTGGCCCCAAACTTGGGGACAGAAGATATAGAACAATTTGTTACCTATCCCGTAGAATTGGCAATGGCCAATCTTCCTGACGTCATCGAGCTGCGTTCAGTATCCCGTTTTGGGCTGTCCGTGGTTACCATTGTTTTTAAGGACGAGGCAGGCACTTATCTTCCCCGGCAATTGGTACAAGAGAAATTAACCGAAGTTGCCGGAGAAATCCCCGAAGGTTTTGGCACACCTTTTATGGCTCCCATAACAACAGGTCTGGGCGAAATTTTTCAATATACCTTAAAAGTAAAAGAAGGCTATGAGGACAAATATGATGCCATGGAGCTTCGCACCATACAGGACTGGATTGTAAAACGCCAAATGGCGTTAGTCCCCGGAGTCGTCGAGGTCAATGCCTTTGGAGGTTATGTAAAACAATACGAAGTTGCCATTAATCCTGATAAACTAAAAAGTTTTGGCATTACAATGAATCAGGTATTTGAAGCTCTTAAAGTGAACAATGCTAATACCGGTGGTGCTTACATTGAAAAAAACCACCAAGCCAATTTTATCCGTGGCGAAGGGCTGGCTCGAAGTATCGCCGATTTGGAAAACACGGTTGTGACCACTCAAAATGGAAGCCCTGTCTTGGTAAGGGACGTTGCCGAAAAAGTGGGTTACGGAAACCAAGTGCGTTATGGTGCATTTACCCAAGACGGTCACGAAACTGTAGGCGGACAGATTTTGATGCTTAAAGGCGAAAGCCCTGGTACTGTGATAGAAAATGTACAAAACCGTATTGATGAAATACAAAAATCCTTGCCGGAAGGTGTATATATAGCACCGTTTTTAAGCCGAAGTGAATTGATTGGAAGAACCACAAGTACCGTAGAAAAAAACTTGATTGAAGGTTCGCTGATTGTGATTTTTGTTTTGGTGTTATTGTTGGGAAGCTTCCGTGGTGGTTTGATTACAGCTTCGGTAATCCCATTATCATTACTATTCGCATTTATTTTGATGAAACAATTTGGGGTGTGGGCAAATTTAATGTCCTTGGGTGCAATCGACTTTGGAATCATCGTGGATGGTGCGGTAATCATTGTTGAAGGAATGGTTTTTCATATCCATCAACGGATGAAAAAAACCACAACTGCCATAGGTCAGCCCGAAATGGATGAAATAGCCTACGAATCGGCAAGTACGATGATGAATTCGGCATTTTTCGGACAATTGATTATCCTTATTGTATTTACACCGATTCTCTTTTTGACTGGTGTGGAAGGAAAAATGTTCCGTCCAATGGCTTTTACCTTTGGATTTGCCGTTTTAGGAGCGATTATCCTTTGTCTTACTTACGTCCCAATGATTTCGTCGATGTTCTTGAAACCAGCAAAGAACCAAAACGGTTGGTTTGCCAAGTTTGAAAATAAAATTGATAGGTTCAGTGATAAAATAATGTCTGGGCTAAATAGAGGATATGTACCGTTGCTCAATTTTGCACTTCGTTTTCGGGCTGGTGTCGTTATAGGCGCAGTTACCCTACTATTAATCGCAGGATTTATCTTCAGCAACATGGGCGGCGAATTTATCCCAAAATTTGATGAGGGCGATATTGCGTTTCAAGCGTTGATAAAACCAGGTAGCAGTCTTACGGAGTCCATCGAGGCTTCAAAAAAACTTCAAAATTTAATCAATGAATTTCCAGAAGTAAAAACAGTAATTTCAAGAATTGGGGTTGCCGAAATCCCAACCGACCCAATGCCTATGGACATTGCGGATAGTTATATCATTCTTGAAAAAGATAAGAGCAAATGGACTTCAGCAGACAGCAAAGAAGAACTTATCGAAAAAATACAGGAAAAAATTTCAGTTGTTCCAGGCGTAAATTTCGTGTTTACCCAACCTGTAGAACTTCGTTTTAATGAATTATTGACGGGTGTCCGAGAAGATGTTGCCATTAAACTATATGGGGAAGATTTGGGCGTTTTGGCAGACAAGGTACAGGAAATCGCTGCGGTCATTAGAACTGTACCCGGAGCGGCTGACCTCAATGTGGAAGCTACAAGTGGCTTACCTCAAATGACGGTGGAATACAATCGCGCAAAAATGGCACAATACGGTGTAACCGTGGATAAATTGAATGATTATGTAAGTGCCGCCTTTGCAGGAGAAGAAGCAGGTGTAATTTTTGAAGGCGAAAAACGGTTCGATGTGGTTATCCGATTGGCAAAGGAATTTAGACAAGACATCAACAACCTTAAAAATCTTTATATCGATTTACCAAATGGAGCGCAAGTACCATTAAAGGAAGTGGCGGAAATCAGTTATAAACCCGGACCGATGCAAATTTCAAGGGACAATACCTCCCGTCGTATTTCAGTAGGGGTCAATGTCCGTGGCCGTGACGTAAAATCGATGGTCGAGGAAATACAGCAAAAACTGGAAACACAAGTAAAATTGCCACCTGGTTATTTTGTAACCTACGGAGGTTCGTTCGAAAACCTACAACGTGCTTCTGACCGATTGATGATTGTAGTGCCTATTGCACTTTTCTTAATATTCATATTGCTTTATTTTGCCTTGAGTTCGTTCTCACAATCGGTAATGATTTATATGGCAGTGCCTTTGGCGGCCATTGGTGGCGTATTTGCTTTGTGGGTTCGTGGAATGCCATTTAGTATTTCCGCAGGTGTTGGCTTTATCGTGCTCTTTGGGGTTGCAGTTTTAAACGGATTGGTACTGATAAACAAATTCAATGAATTAAAAGAAAGTGGAATGACAAACTTAAAAGACAGAATATACGAAGCCACCCACGAGCGTTTACGCCCAATTTTATTGACGGCAACCGCAGCCATTATGGGCTTTATCCCAATGGCGGTTTCTACCTCTGGTGGCGCGGAAGTGCAACGACCTTTAGCAACGGTTGTTATTGGAGGATTGCTTACAGCTACTTTTTTAACGCTTGTAGTCCTTCCCGTATTATACTATTGGCTTGAATCACGAAAAGAAAAGAAAGAAAATGATGGCGATGTAAGCTATATCAACAAATCCACGAATATTATAACCATATTTTTGATGGTTGGAGGTTTGATGGCTTCTAGTACTTCATTTGCCCAAGACACCAATCAAGATGGTACAATCCCAAAGACCTTGACCATTGATGAGGCCATTGCTGTGGCTAAACAGAATTATCCATCACTTAAAGAAAGCCAAGCATTTATTGAACGGGAAAAGGCACTAAAGGGAACGAGTTTTGACCTTGGTAGCACTCAAGTTTTCACGGGCAAAGAAGAATATGGAAATAATCTTCCTGGAGTGCAGACAACCGTTGGTGTGCAACAGGGCAACATTGATTTGCTTTCCGGGTTTTCAAAATCGAAGTTTTACAAAGAGCGTATTGCCTTGGGAGAAAAGTTTTATGTGGCCAGTGAACAACAATTGGTGCGTAATGTGATGCAGGCGTATGACCAAATTAATTATTACAAGGCACAGTTGCGTTTTGCAGACCAATTGGACAGTATTTATGTCAATTTTAAGACTGCTGCCCAACTTCGCTATGATACCGGGGAAACGGGCAAACTGGAATTTATTGCCGCCTCTTCCGAATTTCAACAGATTCAAGTATTAAGGCAACAAGCCTTTGATGATATTGAAATTGCCAAGCGCGCCTTAAAACAATATTTAGGAACCGATGAATCCATTGAGACCATTAGTGAACCATACAAAACATTGGATTTTATGGCGACATTGGATTCCATTTCGGTGGCCAATAACCCAATGTTGCAATATGCATTACAAAATGCCGAAGTAAGTAAAGCAAACGTGGGTGTTGAGAAATCACAATTCCTACCGAAATTCAGTTTTTCCTATGGAAGACAAGTAGTAGATGAAGTGTCAGGCTTCAACACCTATCAGGCAGGTATTAGTATTCCGTTGTGGTTTTTTCCCCAGAAGTCAAGGGTAAAGGCAGCCAAGGCAGACGCAATGGTAGCAGAGAATCAGTATTTGGAGCAAAAGGCGGTTACAGAAAGTCGCGTGTCGCAGTTGGCCAAATCTCTTGAAAAGACAAAGAAGATTTTGCAATATTACGAAGAAGGCGCACTATTGTTGGCAGAACAACAAATTACCACAGCGCAATTGGCATCCAAGGAAGGCGAAATAGATTATGTCAATTACATCACGATTCTCAACAGTGCCATCAGGATAAAACAAAATCATTTACAGTACATCAATCAGTTTAACCAGCAGACCATTGATATGCAATATCAATTGGGCAATTTATAACCTTAAAAAAAGAAAAATGAAGAATATATTATTAGTAAGCACCGTATTATTTACACTTATGTTTATGAGTTGTAATGATGCTCCAAAATCCGAGCTTGGGCATAACGAAACGGAAGGCGTATCAAAAACCGAAGCACCTGGAGAAGATGCGCACGGAGAAGAGGGTCACGACGAAGAAGAAGGTGGCCACGAAGGGGAAGAAGGGGAAGAAGGTGTTGTTGAACTTACAAAACAACAGGCCGAAACCATCGGTCTGGAAACGAAACCTCTGGAGGAACGTAATTTAGGGAACAACATTAAGGTAACAGGAACACTCGAACTCTTCCCACAGGACAGGGCAAACATTAGTCCCTTTATTGGTGGAAATGTTAGCTCGATCAAGGTAGTACCGGGCAACATTGTGCGCAAGGGACAGGTGTTGGCCTATATAGAACACCCGGATATCATCGCCATGCAACAGGAATACCAGGAAAAGAATGACGAACTGGTATTTTTAAAGCAGGATTTTGAGCGCAAAAAGACCCTCTATGACAAAGGGGTTTCCTCTGGCAAGGAATTCCAAATGGCGCAATCCAAATTTCGTTCCACCACTTCCAGTGTAAACGGCCTAAAGTCCAAACTACGCTTGTTGGGACTGGACCCTTCCAAAGTGGCCGAAGGGGAGATCTATTCTGCCATCCCCATTATTACGCCCATTAGTGGCTATGTGGGCGAAGTAATGGTAAGCCTGGGCGATTATGTGGCCCCACAATCCAAAATGTTCTCGATAAGCGATAATTCGAAAATCTATGTCAATTTCAAAGTATATGAAAAGGACATCAAGCAGGTCAAGGAGGGACAACAGATTTATTTTTCAACAGCCTCAAAACCTAATGAATTGTTAAAGGCCACCGTGCGTTCCATAGGGCAGACGTTTGAGAGCGATCCGAAGGCCATAGAGGTATTGGCAGATATCGAGAATAAAGACAAGGACCTTTTGCCCGGAATGTATGTGGAGGGAAGAATTGTACAAGGAGAAAAATCAGGCTTTGCTGTTCCCGAGGAAGCTATTGTCCAGGAAGGTGAACAGTCTTATATCTTCATCATGGATGAGGATGAAGAACCTGTTGAAAATAAAATGAAATATAAACGCATCCCCGTGAGCACGGGGGTCAACGATCTGGGGTTTGTAGAAGTTAACCTGCCTGCAGGAACACCCGAAAATATCAAAATAGTAACAAATGGGGCCTATACTCTTTCTTCAGAAATGGTGAAAGGCGAATTGGAGCACGGACATTAATTCTCTAAAAATCAAGGATTTTGATTCCGAGTTTGTTTATCGACTTAATTTAGTTAGTTAAAAATTAAAGAACAGGCTCGGTTCAAAATCGATTAAAAATTTAAACATTTTAAAAATGAAAGAAATAAAAGCATTTGTTAAACCGAACAGGATACAAAGGGTCATCGAAGCCCTTAGCGATAAAGGTTTTAAAAGTATGACGCTTTCACAGGCGGAGGGTACTGGAGCATTCAAAGCAAAAGGCGCGAAGCCCTCATTGGATTTTCACGTAACCGATAGTCCGGTGGTAAAAGTGGAGCTGGTATGTCAAAATGAAGAAGCACAATCGGCAATCGATATTATTACGGAAAACGGTAAAACGCCCGACCCAGGGGACGGTATCATCTATTTATCGGATATTGAGGATGCCTTCCAGATCAAAACGGGGGAATCCTTAAAACGGTACGACCTCTGACCCATCGCACATGGAAAAAATCGTCAAAAAATTGGAGAGCAAGGGAATACGACCCACCCCGATGCGTCTGTTGACCTATAAAAAGTTACTGGAAAACGAGGTGGCCATCAGTTTGGGCGAATTGGAGAGTTTCTTCGAGAAGTCGGAAAGGAGTACCCTTTTCCGGACGATGAAAACATTTGAGGAAAAAGGCATCGTACATCAAATAGAGGACGGTACGGGCATTATGAAATATGCGCTCTGTGAGGAAGACTGTGAATGTGAGGTGGGCAACGACCTGCACCTGCATTTTCATTGCACCCGGTGCAACGAGACCGTTTGTTTGACCGACCGTAAAATCCCGCAGGTAAACCTGCCCCAAGGATATATGGCAGAGGATATCAATCTGGTCGTAACGGGAGTATGCAATAAATGCAATGGCAATTTGGAGTAACCTTTAAGGACAATAATATCAAAAGAATACGACGATGATAGCAATCTATAAAAAAGACCAAATCTTATATACCATCGCAGATCAAGAGCTGGATGCCGATGATGGGGCGACCTTAGTCAAGGCCCTGAATGAACATTTGAAAAGCAATGAACTGGCCGCTTGGTATATGGAAATGGAGCCTCGCAAAAAAGGAGTGAAGAAAAGCAGCGGTGAGAGGTTGGATATTTCCTTTCCCGAAGAAGCACGGCTTAAGAAAATAGCCTTGGTGGGCGAAAAAACATGGCAAGAACGGTTTACCGAATCGCTATTGCCGTTTAGTGAAGCCCACATAAAATATTTCGGACCTGAAGATGGAAACATGGCCAACAACTGGCTCGAACAAACAAGCAATAGCAATAGTAACTGAAACATGAATCTTTAAATCTAGAAAATTATGATGGACGATTGGTATTTTGGGGGAATGCACTGGATATGGTGGGGGTTATGGATAATCCTCATCTTCTGGATATTCCTGATTCCCTACCCCACACCGGGACAGAAAAACAGAAAGGACAGGGCAATGGAAGCCCTGAGGGAGCGGTACGCCCGCGGCGAAATCGACGAAGAGGAGTTTGAGAAACGCAAGACGTTCCTGTTAAAGGACAAAAAATAACAGTGTTTTGCTTTTGACCGAACGACCATAACACCGTTATCTATGCAAAGAAGAAAAATAGGGATATGGCTTTTGGCAGGCTTTGCCTTTGGGGTCTTTATACTGCAACCCTTGGGCCTATCCCTTTTTCTCTTTGACCGGTCGGGCGATTCCGGTCACTGGCCAAGCTATCTTGGCGAGGCTTTTGAAACCGTATGGGGTTTTACCGATGTTGACCAAGTCCTTAAAAACCTGTTGTTCGGAATATTGGGAAGCAGCCTTGCCTTGATGGTCTTTTTCAGAAAAAAGATTTTTCAACTGAACAGGAAACGGATGGATGGGCAAACCCTGCTGGAACTCATTAAAAAAGGCGAGAATGATTTGGTGGAGTTCAAATCAAGTCTGCGATGGGATTTACGTCAATCCAAAGTGAATAAACAGTTGGAATTTGTAATTATCAAGACCATAGCGGGTTTTATGAACACCAACGGTGGTAATTTGCTTATAGGAGTAGACGATAACGGCAACATCCTCGGTCTAAACCAGGATTTTGACACCTTGAAAAAACCGGGTACAGATGGTTTTGAGCAATACCTGATGCAGTTGATATCTTTAAAATTGGGAACCCATTTATGTACGGCTGTAAATGTATCTTTTTACAGATATGGAGAAAATGACGTGTGCTACATAGAAATAGACCCGGCCAAAACACCAGTCTATCTAAGTCAAGACGGGAGGTCACGGTTTTATATTAGAACGGGCAACGGAACGCGCGAACTCGATTTGCCCGAAGCCATCTTGCACTTAGGAAAAGAGAAGGCGCTTTATAATTAAGAAAAGTAAGTGTAGGCCAATGGATATTTGCACATACAACGCACTAATATTTTAAATAGATTAATATAAAGATATACAAATATGTTACAGATAATAAACTTAGAACAAGAACATCTTATTGCCGCTAAAATCAGCGGGAAACTTACGGAAAAGGATATGGAAAAGATGCATCCGCTTATCCACAACATCATAGAAAAAGGGCATAAAGTGGATTTCTATTTTGAAATGGAAGATTTAAAAGGCTATACCCTTAAAGGCTTTTGGGAAGACCTAAAGATTGATTCGGCTCATTTGGGAGATTATGGCAAGATGGCCTTTGTGGGCAATAAAAAATGGCAGGAATGGGCCGCGAAGGCAACTGATTTTTTCATAAAGTCTGAAGTTAAATTTTTTGATAGTAAAAATAAAGAGCAGGCAATGACCTGGGTCTCAACAAAAGGATGAAAAAGAAAAAACTACAGCTACGGGAGCTAAAAGGGAAACAGTCCACTGTAATTTCAGCAACCGAAAAAAAGCTCAAAACCTATTTACCGGCAATTTTCAGCTTTGTGATGCTCATAGTTGGTATTGCCATTGACTATTTCGATGCCTTTCCTTTCTTTAAGGGATGGGTCAGGATTGTGTGGTACACGGTGGCTTACATCCCTGTTGGCTTTCCCGTCATCAAGGAGGGATGGGAAAGTATTAAAAATGGCGATTTCTTTACAGAATTTTTCCTGATGTCCATCGCAACCTTGGGAGCATTTGCCATAGGCGAATATCCAGAGGGCGTTGCCGTGATGTTGTTCTATGCCGTGGGCGAACTGTTCCAAAATGCTGCCGTAAACCGTGCCAAAGGAAACATTAGGGCACTTCTGGATGCACGACCGGACGAGGCATTGGTCTATCGTAATGGGGACTTCGTTTCCGTCAATCCCGAAACGGTCAATATTGGCGAGAAGATACAGGTACGGGTGGGCGAAAAAATCCCATTGGATGGCAAACTGCTATCAAACAAAGCATCGCTCAATACAGCTGCCATTACTGGCGAAAGCAAACCCGACACCATAACACAGAACGAAAAAGTCTTTGCGGGAAGCATCAATCTCGACGGTGTCATCGAAGTAGAAACCACCAAGAAATTCAAGGACAGTTCCATCGCCCGTATTCTGGAGATGGTACAGAATGCCACGGCCCGGAAATCAAAGACCGAATTATTTATTAGGAAGTTTGCACGGATTTATACGCCCATCGTGGTTTTCCTTGCTATCGGACTCACTTTGTTACCATACTTTTTTGTCGATGAATATGTGTTTAGGGATTGGCTATACCGAGCTTTAATTTTCTTGGTGATTTCCTGCCCTTGTGCCTTGGTCATTTCCATTCCACTGGGCTATTTCGGCGGTCTGGGTGCGGCATCGCGCAACGGAATCCTGTTCAAAGGTGCATCCTTTCTCGATGCAATGACCAAAGTGAATACTGTGGTGATGGACAAAACCGGAACCGTTACCAAAGGGGTCTTTAAGATTAAGGAAGTGATAAATACATCCGCTTTTGCGGAAGTGGAATTTATGAAATACCTGATGGCGATGGAAGAACAATCTACCCACCCCATTGCAAAGGCAATTCTGGAATACAAAGCGGACGGTACTGATTTTAAGGCATCCGAAGTTTCTGAAGTTGCCGGTAAGGGATTAAAGGGCACAGTCAACCATAAGCAGGTCTTGGTCGGCAACAAAGCATTGATGACTTCCAATAGTGTTGATGTTCCACCTGAAACCGATGTGATAGTCGAATCTATAGTGATGGTCGCCATCGATGGAAAATTCGCAGGCTATGTGACCATTGCCGATGAACTTAAGGAAGACGCGCATCACACCATTCAACAGATTCGGGTGGCCGGAATAGCTAAAATCATAATGCTCTCTGGAGACAAGGATTCCATAACCCAACAAGTTGCCAAGGAACTGAATATTGATTGGGCCAAAGGCGGCTTGCTACCCGAAGATAAGCTCAACGAGGTCGAAAAGCTCAAGGAACAACCTGAATCCACGGTAGCATTTATGGGCGACGGCATCAACGATGCACCCGTGCTCGCAGCCAGTGATGTGGGTATTGCAATGGGTGGTTTGGGCAGCGATGTGGCCATAGAGACCGCAGACGTTATCATCCAGACCGACCAGCCGAGCAGGATGGCCCGAGGAATCCAAATTGGACGCTCAACACGCCGTATCGTATGGCAAAATATTGGTCTTACTTTTGGGGTAAAAGGGATTTTTCTCATTTTGGGTGCCATCGGTTTGGCTACGATGTGGGAGGCTGTGTTTGCCGATGTAGGTGTTTCGTTCGTTGCCATTCTCAATGCAATACGTTTGCAAAAAATGAATTGGAAATAGCAAAAATGTTAACCTTTAACAAATTACAAGCCCAAAACTGGATTAAATCTTAATTAACGATAACAAAACCATTAATAATATGAAAGACAAGGAAAAACACAGCAAAGACGATGGCCACAACCACGACCACGGCGGCATCTTCGGCAAAAACACCGAACTCTATTTTGCTATTTTAAGCGGGGTCACACTAATTACGGGTTTCCTATTGGAGAAATTTACCGGGGTTTCAGAAAACATTCCTTTTTGGCTCTATATTGCGGCCTACTTTTTCGGTGGCTATTTTACCTTGAAGGAGGCCATCGTCAAGATTTCCAAGGGCGGATTTGAAATCGATTTCCTGATGCTGGTCGCAGCTGCAGGAGCCGCCTATTTGGGCGAATGGGCAGAAGGTGCCTTGTTGCTGTTCCTGTTTAGTTTGGGTCACGCACTGGAAAACTATGCAATGGGCAAGGCCAAGAAATCCATTGCAGCGTTAACAGACCTTGCGCCTAAAACCGCACTATTAAAGAAGGATGACGATACCGTTGAAGTCGGTATAGAAGAGTTACAGATAGGTGATACTATCGTGGTACGCCCCAACAGTAAAATATCTGCTGATGGTGTTATTGTAAAGGGCAATAGTAGTATAGACCAGTCACCCATTACCGGGGAAAGCGTTCCAGTGGACAAAACACCAATAGAAAATCCCGATAAGGAATATACAGCAAAAAGCGATATTCCCGACGAGAACCGTGTATTTTCAGGAACTATCAATGGCAACAATACCCTCGAAATAAAGGTGATTAAAGAGGCAAAAGATTCTACCCTCAACCGCTTGGTCACTATGGTTCAAGAGGCCCAGGACCAAAAATCGCCCACACAATTATTGACAGACAAGTTTGAGCGGTACTACGTGCCATCGGTAATCTTATTGGTCATAGTATTAAATTTTGCTTTTTTGGTCATCGATGAAACGTGGAATGAAAGCCTGTACCGTTCCCTGGCGGTACTTGTGGCAGCCAGTCCTTGTGCCCTGGCCATTTCTACGCCATCTGCTGTATTGAGTGGTGTGGCAAGAGCAGCACGAGGCGGGGTTTTGATAAAAGGCGGTCGCCCCTTGGAAGACTTAGGGGTACTTACCGCTCTCGCTTTTGACAAAACGGGAACACTTACCGAAGGAAAACCAAAGCTTACCGACGTCGAAAGTTTTGGCAGTATAGATAAAAAGGAACTGTTGGAAATCGCGATTGCGGTTGAGGAACTGAGTGACCATCCCCTGGCAAAGGCTGTTGTAAGGGATGGGATGGAGCGGCTTGGGAAGGACACCAAAATTCCCGATGCCGATGATTTGGAAGCCGTACAGGGCAAGGGCATAAAGGCAAACTATCAAGGGAATTCCATTTACATAGGCAACCTTGAGCTTTTTGAGGATATTGATAAAGGTGTTCCCAGCGATGTATCAGAAAAGGTAAGAGCGCTTGAAGGGGAAGGAAAGACCACGATGCTAATAAAAAGGGGCAATGAATTTATAGGGATGCTGGGGCTAATGGACACGCCACGGGAAAAAGCCAAGGAAACCCTTGCCCAACTAAAGGAAATAGGCATCAAGAAAATGATAATGCTTACCGGCGACAACCAGAAAGTAGCCGACGCTGTAGCCGAGGAAATCGGTTTGACCGAAGCTCGCGGAAGTCTGCTTCCCGAAGAAAAAGTGGAGGCCATCAAAAAACTTGCGGAACAGGAAAATAAACTGGCAATGATAGGTGATGGGGTCAATGATGCCCCTGCTATGGCAAACAGTACCGTTGGTATTGCAATGGGTGCGGCGGGAAGCGACGTGGCTTTAGAGACCGCAGATATAGCACTAATGGCAGACAAACTGGAAACCTTGCCTTTTGCCATCGGTTTGAGCAGAAAAGCGAAGGCGATAATCAAGCAAAACTTATGGGTTAGCTTGGGGGTTGTTGCCCTTTTAATTCCTGCGACCATAATGAGCTGGGCAAGTATCGGCATAGCCGTGGCGGTTCACGAAGGCTCTACGTTGGTAGTGGTGGTCAATGCATTGCGTTTGCTCGCCTATAAAAAATAAATCCAATAAAGGAGATTGCCTTTGAATCAAGATTAAAAAATGAACAAAACGGAAAAAATATTGTCAAGTCACGGTATTCGCCCTACTCAAATGAGGTCCAAGATATACAGGTATCTGAGAAGGAAGCAAAGTGCCGTGTCCTTTTCCGATTTAAAAAAGGTCTTTGCCGAAAAGAGCGAAACCAATAAGACAGCAAACAGAACGACCTTTTATCGCAACCTTAAGATTTTTGAGGAGAAGGGACTTATTCATCAGATTAATGATGGAACCGGAGTGGCAAAATTTGCAATTTCTGATGAAAACGTTAAAGGTAAATATGGTTCGGATTTACATCTGCATTTTCATTGTACCGAATGTAAGAAAACAATCTGTTTGCCAAATAAAATACCGGAAGAAAGTTTACCAAGTGATTATAAAATAAACGATGTCAACTTGGTATTAAAAGGGATATGCGTGAAATGTAAGGAAAAATAACAGGTGGGAGTTCCAGAACTTTGAACCCTTGCGCCCAAGAGTCAAGTTCAAGGTTCTTCCACCTTATTTAACCAAAAAAATACAATTATGGAAAAATATGATATAACAATTATTGGTTCCGGTCCAGGTGGCTACATGTGTGCCATACGTGCTGCACAACTGGGCTTTAAAGTGGCCATAATCGAAAGGTACAGTACCCTTGGCGGCACTTGCCTTAACGTGGGTTGTATCCCTTCAAAAGCCTGGCTGGAAGCATCGGAACATTACCACAAGCTCAAACACCAATTCGAGGATTTCGGCATTGATGTCAAGGAGGCGAATGTAGATATTGTAAAAATGAACCAAAGGGTTCAAGACGTCGTGGGGGAAATCATCAACGGGGTAGCCTACCTGATGAAAAAGAACAAGGTTACCGTTTATGAAGGCCACGGAAACATCAAGGACAAAAACACCATTGAAATTAAGGGCGAGGACAAAACACAAACCATAGAAACCGATAAAATGGTCATCGCCACCGGGTCAAAACCTGCATCCTTGCCCAACATAGAAATAGATAAAAAAAGGATTATTTCCTCTACGGAAGCGCTTGCCCTTAAAGAAATCCCCAAACACTTGATGGTCGTTGGAGGTGGTGTCATTGGGGTCGAGATAGGTTCGGTTTTCGCCAGGTTAGGTTCAAAGGTTTCCATCGTAGAGTATTTTGATGGGCTTATTTATACAATGGACAAATCCGTAGGGCATCAATTGTACAGGTCCCTAAGAAAACAAGATATCGAGTTCTATCTGGAACACAAGGTCACAAAAGCTGTGGCAGCAGATGATAAAGTAACCCTTACGGCACAGAACAGGAAAGACGACAAGGAAATGCAGTTGGAAGGCGACTATTGCCTGATGGCCATTGGGAGAAAACCTTTTACATCAGGCTTGGGCCTTGCAAACGTGGGAGTGTAAACCAACGAAAAAGGACAAATAAAAGTAGACGATAACCTGGAAACCAATGTAAAAGGGGTCTATGCCATTGGAGATGTAGTCCGAGGTGCGATGCTCGCCCATAAGGCCAGTGAAGAAGGTGTTTTTGTGGCCGAACGCATTGCGGGACAAAAGCCGCACATCAATTATTCCCTCATACCAAACATTGTCTATACACAGCCCGAAGTAGCCGGCGTGGGACTTACCGAAGAGGAACTTAAAGAAGCAGGAAGGGCTATAAAAACGGGCACGTTTCCCTTTAAGGCCAATGCACGGGCCAAGATAAGTATGGACACCGATGGCTTTATAAAAGTGATTGCAGACAAGGAAACCGATGAAATTTTGGGCGTTCATATGATAGGTCCGCGCATAGCCGATAGTTATACGGAAGCTGTCGTGGCGATGGAATTCAGGGCAGCGGCAGAGGATATTGCCAGAATGTCCCACGGACACCCCACATTTTCAGAAACCTTTAAGGAAGCCTGCTTGGCTGCTACCGAAGACAGGGCGTTGCATATATAAAATTATAAAAAAAACGAAGATGAAGAAAATTCAAAAACTAACCCAAGAAATCAACGAATTGACCCTAAGGATTGAACACGAATATCCCGAACTCTATCGGTATTTGGATGAGAACCCCATAACGATTCCCGTAGATGATGAAGCAAAACCGACCATTAAATCGTTCGCTGATTATTTGGAGAGCTTAAAATCGATTTTGGAAAAATATATGGAATCCCATAGTAAGTAAAGATTTAAAAGACCAAACGTAGAATTTAATACAGATTATTTAAATGTCCACTATAAACAAAAGCACTTTTAAGGTAAGTCAAATGGATTGCCCTTCAGAAGAACAGATGATACGGATGAAACTGGAGTCAAATCCTCAAATCAAATATCTGGACTTTGACATTCCGAATAGGAAATTAGATGTGTACCATCAAGGGAATGCCCAAGAAATAAACGTGGAATTGGGTGCATTAAAGTTGGGGGAAAAACTTTTGGGAACAGAAAAGGCGGAAGCACCTAATACTGAAGATGAGACCAAACAAAAGAAGATACTCTGGTGGGTCTTGTACATCAATTTTGGTTTTTTTGTTATCGAAATGACTACGGGTTGGATTTCTTCCTCGATGGGTCTAATTGCCGATTCACTGGATATGCTGGCCGATTCCATTGTATATGCATTGAGCCTTTTTGCCGTAGGCGGCGCTATTTCCAGAAAAAAGAAAGTGGCGAAATTCAGTGGCTATTTTCAGATGGCGTTGGCCCTGCTGGGATTTTCGGAAGTCGTGAGAAGGTTTTTGAGTAGTAGCGAAACCCCTTTGTTCCAATGGATGATTATCGTTTCCATTTTCGCCCTTATCGGCAACCTCGTTTCCCTATGGTTGATAAACAAGGCCAAAAGCAAGGAAGCGCATATGCAGGCAAGTGCCATCTTTACCTCAAACGACATTATTGTGAACGGCGGGGTAATACTGGCAGGGGTGCTGGTTTATTTTTTAGACAGTAAATGGCCCGATTTGGTCATAGGCGGTATTGTATTTGCCTTTGTGATGCGTGGGGCCATTAGAATTTTAAAATTGTCCAAATAACGTATTGGGAAGAAAAGAAATAGCAAAAGAAAGATTTTGGAAAGGAATCCAAATGCCATATCCCGAATAGGACTCAAAACTACCCTCGTAGGTATTTTGATCAGTGCATTATTGGCATTGATCAAAGGTTTGGGCGGGGTGTTCGGGCATTCTTATGCCCTTATTGCCGATGCGATCGAATCCGGGGCGGATGTGCTGACATCCGCACTATTATGGGCCGGGTTGAGATGGTCGTCAAGGCCACCGGATGAAAACCATCCCTACGGACACGGTAAGATAGAGGCCCTGGTGGCGGTGGGTATTGCCATAGCCCTAACCATTGCAGGTGGTATAATCATAAGGGACAGCATCGACCATATTCTGGTACCCCACAAAACTCCTGCACCCTTCACACTCTTCATACTGGTATTTGTTGTCCTCACGAAAGAGGCGTTGTATCGCTATGTCATGAAAACAGGTGATGAAATCAATAGTTCGGCCGTCAAGGCCGATGCATTTCACCATAGGAGTGATGCCATTACGTCGATAGCCGCTTTTATAGGGATTTCCATAGCATTGATCGGTGGCGAAGGGTTTGAGATAGCGGATGATTTCGCGGCACTCATTGCAGCGGGCATTATTCTGTTCAATGCCTATAAAATAGCTAGGTCATCGGTAAGGGAGTTGCTGGACGAAGCTGTTGAGCCCGAATTTCGAAATGAGGTTATCCGACTGGCCGAAGCCGTTCCTGAAGTGGTAAGGGTAGAGCGCTGCCATTCCCGAAAGATGGGAACGGCCTTTCATATCGATATGCATATTTGGATCGATGGGGAATTAACTGTGACCGAGGGCCATGATATTGCACACAAAGTAAAGGAGAGATTGTTCAGGTCATATTCCGAGATACTTGACGTGCACATCCATATCGAACCTAGCAAAGAGAGAAATGTTAAAATGACAGAATTATGAACATATGGCCATGGGTACTCGTTTTGGGCCTAGCGGCCTGGGCAGCACACTGGGGTGCGGATCGATTGTTGACTCCTTTAAAGTTGCTCCGCAAGCAATGGGGGCTTACCGCATCCGCTGGAGCCGCTTTTCTTGCCCTTGTAACGGCCAGTCCTGAAGTTGCCATCAATATAACCAGTGCGGCACGGGACGTTTCCGATATTGGCCTGGGCAACTTATTGGGTTCCAATATTATTTCCATTCCCTTGATGGTGACCATAGCTTATTTTGCTTCCAGGAAACAATTCAAGAACAACAAGGAACATCAAGAACATCTTGATAAAAACATTCTGGCGTTGAACAAACGTTCGGTTTCCGTACTGTCCCTTCCTTATCTGGGCATTATCGCCCTTGTGGCCATTTTAACTCTGCCAAAGCCCTGGCGTGGCCTGCAACCTGTGGACGGGTGGATTATGCTGGCGGCCTATGCTGCGTTCTTGACCCACGCAATCATAAAAGGCAAGGAAAAGGGCAAAAAAGTAGAATGGAACAAAAAACAGGTCTGGTTATCGATTGCCGGGGCCTTTGCGATAGCAGTTGGCGCTTTTTTCATAGTGAAGGCGACCGAAAATATTGTTTCTGCCCTAAATATTTCTGAAATCGTGGGAGGCCTTTTCATCACGGGCATAATGACCACGGCACCGGAAATATTCAAGACCTGGAGCGTGGTAAAAGGGGGCGAGGTGACAGCGGGCACCACCAGTGTTATTGCAGACAATGCCGTAACGATGACGGTGGCATTTTTTCCGCTGGCTTTGGTAACCACCCCCATTGAGGACTTTGAACTGTTCTGGGTCAACCTGGCCTTTGTCGGGCTTATGCCACTGCTTTACACACTATTTGTGCATCAAAGCAAGGAACTGCACGGTTTCTCTCGTTGGCAGATTTTTGTATTTGATGCGGCATATATAGTTTATTTACTGGTCATGGTTTTTTACGTGTTGAAACTTTTTTGATAGATGAAAGACGAACTTTTTAAAGATTGCTCGATGAGGCTCAATATGCTGGATGAAAACATCCACAAATTGGCCGTAAAGTATGCTAAAGAATACTATACGACAAACCAATGCTCCAAGGAGGAAGCCCTTGAACGCGGCATTGTAAAAGCAGAGATGGAAGGGCGAAAGCTCTAAAAAAAGTATACAATATGGACTGGACATTTGAAGATTTCAAAACAAAACTTGATGGCCTACAGCCGTCAGTTCGGAAGAAGGCCCTCAAAATTGCACAAGAATTGGTAAAGGAGAATGGGTATTCTCGTGAGAAGGCCATTACGGAGGGAATCAAACGTGCAGAAGAATGGTTTTATGACCTTAGGGGATAGCATTGGTGCGTTGATTTTAGTAAAGCACAGTATAATATGTCACGGGAAAGAAGAAAGCGGAGACTAGAGGAAAAAAAGGGGAATTCAATAAACAGGAAAGTAAGAACCAGAAAGGAGAAAGGGTATTGCTTGTTGGTTTTTGTGGCAATGTTCCTTGCGGTGCTGACAATTGCCTTTTTAGATGCCATTCTATATGGTTTTTACCTGCTTTTCAATTGAATAATTAAACCTAAAAAGAAAGATTAATGAAGTCAAATCAATAAAAACAAAATGATATGAAAGATAAAGGAATTTTAATACCCGTAGATTTCACACAGGTTTCAGAAAATGCGGTGAGCTACGCAATTGGGCTAGCACAAAAATTGAAATCAAAACTGGTTTTTGTCCACGCCTATTCAGTGGCATATCCATCCGGTACGCCCATCGGGATGGCAACTATGGCACACAATGTAACAGATACCACAGCATCACAAGAAAAACTCAATAAAGAAAAATTGGATAAGTTTCTAAGAGGCTTTCCTGAACTGGACAAGTTGGAATTTCAAGCAATTGTCGGTTTCGGGGCAACGGTCGATGTGATTTCTGGCCTGGCTAAGGAAATGAATACCTGTCTTGTCGTTATGGGTACCAAGGGCACGGCTTCGGGATTTGATGAAATTTTTATTGGAACCGTTACCGAAAAGGTGACACAAAAGGCGCCTTGTCCAGTACTGGCCGTACCTGAAGATGCCAGCTATACTGCATATAAGCGTATCGGGGTCGCAGTGGATACGGATAGTATGGATAATAGAATAGATTTTGAAATATTGTCCAGATTATTGCAAAACTATAATGCACAGTTGCACTTTGTACATATAGCGGACAAACAGGAAAGAGTGCCGGAGAAAGCATTTATTCGTGAAAGATTTGGCAAACTTCTTGTACCTAAGCAATGGTTCTTTACAGTTATCGAGGAAGACAAACCCGAAGAGGGTATCGATGAATTTTTGACTGAAACCCCAATAGACCTATTGGTTTTGCTTTACAGGGAACACGGATTTTTTGAGGCACTTTTCAAAAAGGGGCTAAGAAAAAAAATGCTGTATGCCTCCAAGGCCCCACTGCTGATAGTTAAGTAGCTTTTCTACCTATGTGATACTCTAGTAAATATTAGGTATAGCTTACTATGCGAAATTATCGTGCTCATTCTGGGCGCAGGTGGATTGGCTACCATGTGGGAAGCAGTCTTTGCGGATGTGGGCGTGGCGTTATTGGCGATTTTTAATGCGGTGCGGTTGCAGCGGATGAAGTGGGCATAAGCCCATAGTAAATATCGAAATATAAATTTTCATTCTGGCCAACCGACATTTCCCACAGTACGGGATTTACATAATTAAATCAACAAACCCTTTAAGGTTTAACCACTTCTTTATTGAAGAATTTTACATCTATATTTAGACTTATCTAAAAATATATTTTTTTTGGAATAAATATCATTATAGTAATGTCTAAAATCATTCATTTCTTTATTGGCCTGTCTTTAATCGCTCTATTTGGCTGTGAAAATTTGGGTCCGGAAGAACCTATGGAATTTGAGCTGTTGGACGGGCCATTGGACGGATTGTCCTTAAGCGAGCAACAACTGTTTTTAGCAGGGGATATAGCTTTTAACGATGATGTTTTCACGGTTGAAAAAGGTCTTGGCCCCTTGTTTGTTGGCACCAGCTGTGCAAGTTGCCATTCAGGGGATGGCAAGGGTCATCCTTTCAATCAACTAATCAGATTCGGTAACAATGACTTGAACTTACCCTCGATGTTATCCTTCGGTGATGGCAGGAACCAAATTCAAAATAAAGCCATACCGGGTTTTGAACCGGAGACCGTGCCTGAAGGCTTCCCATTTTCCTTCTGGGGATGTTTTTTATGGATTGGGTCCCGGGTAGGTGGATTTCGTTGGTACTTGCCGTTCCTATCCTGTTCTGGTTTGGCCGAAGCTTTTTCATAAATGCCTTTAAACAGGCCAGATTTGGTAAGGCCAATATGGATACCTTGGTCGCACTCAGTACGGGCATTGCCTTTTTGTTCAGTGCATTCAATACCTTTTTTTCTGAATTTTGGCTCAGTAAAGGCATGGAACCCCATGTATATTATGAGGCGGCCACAGTGATCATCACCTTTATTTCATTGGGGAAATTATTGGAAGAAAAGGCGAAATCAAATACATCCTCCGCCATAAAGAAATTGATAGGGTTGCAGCCCAAGACCTTAAAGGTGATAGCAGATGGGGAGGAAAGGGAAATCCCTATTTCTTCGGTCAAGGTAGGTCAAACGATATTGGTCAGACCGGGAGAGAAAATCCCTGTGGATGGAACAGTGTCCAAAGGAAGTTCCTATGTTGATGAAAGTATGATCACGGGCGAACCCGTCCCTGTAGAAAAGACAAAGGGTGAAAAAGTTTTTGCCGGTACCGTAAACCAAAAAGGAAGCTTTCAGTTTGTAGCTGACCGGGTGGGAGGGGAGACCCTTTTGTCCCAGATCATCAAGATGGTGCAGGAAGCACAGGGGAGCAAGGCGCCCGTACAAAAATTGGTGGACAGGATTGCCGGTATTTTTGTTCCCGTGGTAATGACGATTTCAGTGGTGACATTTATCACCTGGATGTTCCTGGGAGGTGAGGACGCTTTTACCCATGCACTGTTGACCGCAGTTGCCGTATTGGTAATAGCTTGTCCTTGTGCGCTGGGTTTGGCAACCCCCACAGCCATCATGGTGGGAATCGGCAAGGGGGCCGAACACAATATCCTCATCAAAGATGCGGAAAGTTTGGAGTTGGGTTACAAAGTAAATGCCATTGTCCTGGATAAAACGGGAACCATAACAGAAGGAAAGCCAGTGGTGACCGATATGGTCTTTGCGGACCATGTGACCGATCACAGGGGCCTGGAGCAAATTTTATATGCCATGGAAGGACAGTCCGAACATCCCTTGGCTGAAGCCGTGGTCTCCTTTTTAAAAAATAGAAAGGTAAATCCGATCGAAATTTTGAACTTCAATAGTATTACAGGAAAAGGTGTTCGAGCTGAGGCATTGGATGGAACCCAATACCTTGTGGGCAATCATAAGTTGATGGTCGAAAAAGGAATCGCCATGGATGACAACCTGGGGCACATGGTCGAAGGGTTAGAGCAGGAGGCCAAAACGGTCATATACTTTGGCGGTGGAGGCAAGGTAAAGGCGATTTTGGCCATTATGGATAGCATAAAAAAGTCCTCAAAGGAAGCCATACGGGAAATGCAGGGGAATGGTATGGAAGTTTACATGATGACCGGTGATAACAAGATGACAGCCGAAGCCGTATCACAACAGGTGGGTATCAAAAGCTATGAAGCCGAAGTGCTCCCATCAGAGAAAGCTGATTTTGTAAAAAGGCTTCAAGAAAGTGGAAAGGTGGTCGCCATGGTGGGCGATGGTATCAATGATTCGCAGGCACTTGCCCAAGCAGATGTCAGCATCGCCATGGGCAAAGGGTCCGACATAGCCATGGATGTCGCGAAAATGACCCTGATCACCTCTGATTTAAATGCGATTCCCAAAGCGCTGAAGCTCTCCCATAAGACCGTTATAGGTATAAGACAAAATCTTTTTTGGGCCTTTATATACAATATCATTGGAATTCCTATAGCTGCAGGGCTGCTGTATCCGATCAATGGATTTTTGTTGGATCCGATGATAGCTGGTGCCGCTATGGCCTTTAGCAGTGTATCGGTCGTATTGAACAGTTTGAGACTTAAAACAATTAAACTTTAATAATTCTCTAATTTAAAATTGATGAACATGAGTACATTACAATTCAAATCAAATATTAAGTGCAGTGGGTGTGCCAATACCGTAAAACCATTTTTGGATAAGGTGGATGGCGTGACCGATTGGTCGGTTGACTTTGCCTCCCAAGACAAATTATTGACCGTTCAGACTACAAGTGCCACGGAAGAGGAAATTACCTCTGCCGTTGAATCGGCTGGATATCATTTGACCAAGAAATAAAGGAATGTCCAGAAGAATATATTAAATGGTTCGAATAGGATTGGGGGTTACCTTAATCCTATTCGGGTTGGATATGTTTTTTGAACTTCTTCCGCACAACCAAGTGATGATCAAAGAATTTGTGTTCGCTTGCCATGGGCTGCTGACCAATGAATTTATAATGTCCATGGTAGGTGTTGTCGAACTTATATCCGGAATATGCTCGATTATTGGAAGATGGATAATCGTTGCACTATCGGTCATGGTCTCCATTGCTTTTGGAATCCTTGGTTTTAACTTTAAGGTTGATATATAGCCTTTTTATTGATATTTTATAACCATTGGGGTTGCCATATCCCAAACCTCTTTAGAAGACACGGCCGTAATTGCTTCGTCCCTATCTCATAACTTGCACACATGACGATATAGGTCGTGTTAAAAATCAAGCTGAACTCCCTTTAGGAAACCGATGTGTGTAAGCCATGATCAATCTTATTCCGGAGTTGTACATCCAAACACAATAGTAGGATTTAGTTCATCTACAATTCCAATGCTTTCGGTATAGGGTTACAGTAAGCTAATTGGTGAAATGGGTAATAGGGGAATCAAAGCTCCTCTTCATATTTTTTTAAAAAAACAAATCATTTAAAGATTTTTTTATAATTTGTTAACGTTTTTTGGTATTTATTCTATTGGTCACTTCAGATCAAAGAATTGAAATAAGGAGCTTATACAGCTTCCCTTTATTAAAAATAGCCCAAGATTGTATTGGGGGATTTTTATGTAACGGCACTTTTTCGTTTGAGATAAAGGTAGTTCATGCCACTTTGCTTGAACTACCGCTACGTTAAGAGCGTGAGACAGGTATTGGTGATACAATGGAAGTATTCCCAATGGTCGCGCGCTGAATGACTAAGACGAAAATATATGGACCAAAAAAAATACAGTGATGAACATCTTCTTGTTGAGCAGCTGAAAGAAGGCTGCCAAGAAGCCTATGGATACCTTTTTGGGATATACCATAGAGAACTGTGCAATTACATGACGGTGGTCTCTGGCAGTACAAGGGTCGCCGAAGATATAGCCCAACAAACTTTTATTAGGTTATGGGACAACAGGGAACGGTTGGTTGTCCAAGAAAACAAACTAAAGCATTACATCTTCAAAATAGCCTACCACCTCTTTATAGACTCAAAACGGAAAAAGAAAAAGGAATTTGAGTTGTTGGAGAGTCTCAAACAAGAAGCGTATCTGGAAGTTGCAGATACCGATGCTTCACTTTTTGAGGAACGATTGAAAAGAGTGGAGACCGAAATAGAAAACCTCCCCGAACAGTGTAAGCGGGTCTTTATAATGAGTAAAAAGGAAGGCCTTAAATACCAAGAGATCTCCGAGAGACTTGATATATCCATCAAAACTGTTGAAGTGCATATGGGCAAAGCACTGAAAAGACTTAGGGCCCAACTGACCATTTTCTTCTAAAAACCTCTCTGTAGGTTCATTTTCCCTGAATTGTTCCTTCTAAAGTTTCAGGGCAAAAAAAGCATACTCCATAATTTTTGTGTTAAAAAAATAAATTCAGGTAAGGGTTTTTTGAAAAACTGCGTCTGTTTTATAAAAGAGATAAATTTTCACCGATGACCAAGTTCGATATAAGAAGAACTATTACAAGATACATCAACCAGGAAGCTACCCAAGAAGAATTGTCAATGTTGTATGAGTGGGTAAAAAAGGGGAACAACCAAGAAGTGTTCAAAAAGTATGTTCAGGCAGATTTCCTGATAAATTATCAGAACAGATCTTGGAAGTCTGAGGAAGCCTTCAAAAATTTCTTGGAAACCATAAAAGAGAATGACTCCAAAAAGGTAAGGTCATTGTTGGTACGCGGAGATATGTGGAAATATGCGGCTGCCATAGTGGTAATTGTATCCACATCCTTGTTTGCATTGCTATACAGTACTCCGCAAGAGGATATGACTCCTCGAGTGGACTTAAATATGATAACGTTGCAATTGGAGAATGGTGAAGTGTTGAATCTAGACCCAAGTGCCAATGGAACGATTAAAAGCAAAAAGGGAAATACTGTTTTTTCTTTGGTAGAAGGAGTACTCACCCAAAAGAATGGAACCAAAGGGAAGAAAGTGGAAAAAAACAATGTACTGAAGATCCCTTATGGGAAAAAGCTCTCGGTAACCCTACAAGATGGTACCGTGGTCATGTTGAATTCGGGATCTACATTGAGCTATCCGGCTAGTTTTTCCGGGAAGGACAAAAGAGAGGTGTATTTGCAGGGAGAAGCCTTTTTTGAAGTGGCCAAGAACCCGGAACAACCGTTTTTTGTCAAAACCAATACAATATATACCCAAGTGTATGGTACAGTGTTCAATGTATCCGCTTATACAGAGGATGGAGTGGCGGAAGTGGTTTTGGTAGAAGGCTCGGTAGGAGTTGGGGAAGTTGATGTAAATACCTCCAAAACCCCACAAATGCTAAAGCCCTCACAAAAAGCTTCAAAGCTACTTGATGTGGAGAGTGGTTTTGTTGTGGAAGATGTGGATGTTTCTTCATATGTGTCGTGGACCAAAGGCATATTGACCTTTGAAAACGAGGCGATGTCCAACATTATAAAAAAGCTGGAGCGTCAGTATAACATACGGATTATAAACCAATTTGAAGAATTGGGTGAGCGAAGATTCACGGGAATGTTCGATGTGGAGGACATAGACCGGGTTTTGAAAACAATTCAGACCCATACCCGCTTCAGCTATCAAAAAGAAGGAAAAACAATAACAATAAAAGAACCTAACAAACAATAGTGCTTATGATTTGAAGAACCAGTAGACCAAAAAACGAATACTTAACTAACTAGACTAAAAGAATTATGAAAAAAACCAAAACTATCCATGCTTTGTCGCCAAAGGTCGGTAGAAGAATATTATGCTGTTTTTTCTTACTGTTTATATTCGGCCATTTGAAAGCGGCATCATGTACGCAAGAGGATATTGTTGCCATAAGCTTTGAGAATACGAAGCTAGGGGATGTATTTGAAATGATTACAGAATCAACCGGATACAAGTTTTTCTATGAAGCTTCCGATGTTGACCTGAACCATAAGGTATCCATATCCCGCAAAGACCTTTGTGTTGAAGATTTCATGAAAGAACTTTTCAAGGATACGGACCTGTACTTTGAGGTGATCGCAAGGCAAATTGTGGTGAAGCACAAAGACAAGGGGCCACTGCCCAATTTAGTTCCCCAGAAAAGAATTGATGCACCAAAGCCGCAGTCCAACCTTTCGGGTACGGTTCTGGACGAAGCAGGTATGCCCTTGCCGGGGGCAAGTATTGTGGCCAAAGGGACCACAGTGGGTACAACTACCGATTTTGACGGGAAATTTACCATTACATTGCCAGCAGGTGTTACCGAAATCCAAGTAACCTATATTGGGTATAGACCCAAAGAAGTGAATGTGGCAGGACAGACCTCCATCACGGTTTCCATGGAACAGGATGCCGCTGCCCTTGAAGAAGTTGTGGTAGTGGGGTATGGAACATTGGCCAAAACCAAGGTGACAGGTTCTGTAGTCTCCATTACCCCAGAAACCATTGTTGAGGTTCCCGCACTGACCCCGGAAGGTGCCCTGATCGGCCAAGTTTCCGGTGTGCAGGTACAGGAAGTCTCCGGTGAACCAGGAGCGGCCCCTAACATTAGGGTGCGTGGTTCAGGTTCTATTTCTGCGGGAAACGACCCATTGTTTGTTGTGGACGGAATCCCTATTTCGCGTAACCTTACCTCATCAAGTCAGTTGGGAGGTGTTGCCAATAGAAGGGCTACGTTCCAACCCCCGACCATTAATCCATTGGCTACGCTAAATCCAAATGATATTGAATCCATTCAAGTACTCAAGGATGCAAGTGCCGCAGCTATTTATGGATCTAGGGGAGGTAATGGGGTTCTTTTGATCACCACCAAGAAAGGGTCCAACTCTGAAGAAGGAGTATTTTCTTTTGATTCTTATGTGAGCATACAGTCCGTTGCCAATAAGTTGGATTTGATGAATGCCCAAGAATTGATAGACTATACTACGGATGCCAGGAACAACAATTATCTGGCCTCTGTTGATGGAGCTTCCATCAATGATCCCATAGGACCCGGAGATAGAGGGAATGCCAACTACGAACTACCGGAATCCTTTGTTAACTGGGATGGTACGGATACTGATTGGCAAGACCTTATCTTTAAGACCGGGATAGTTCAGAGTTACAATTTTTCATACGCATCACCGGTAAGGAACAAGACAAGTTTTTATGTATCCACGGGCTATTTTTCCCAAACTGGGGTTATAGATAAGGCGAAGTTTGAGCGGTACTCCGTACTGCTGAACCTAAATTCCCAACTTGCCAAAAAGTTGAACTTGGATGTAAGATTGGCCCCGACCGTTACCGAAAACCAACGGGTACCGGCATCTTCACCTTATTTTGCCACGCCTCCAGGTATCGTCTATTCAGCCATAGTGCATTCTCCAACAGTGAGTCCATACAATCCTGACGGTACCATAAACCAACTGAACAACCAATCCTATTTGGGAGGTGGGACCACAACGGCAAGTAATCCTTTGGCAATCATCGAAGCCGTGGATGACCAAATATTCCAATTTCAGACAAGGGGAAGCCTTGCATTGACTTACGATATTTTACCGGAGTTGAGTTTTAAGACCTTCGGAGGGGCATACATTAATTTGTACAATCAGGATTTTTACCGTGCCAACACATTGTTGTACAGAAATTCGGCGGATGGTAACCCGTATGGACAGGCATCATCTTCCACAGAGACCAATTGGCTTTGGGAGAATACCCTCAATTGGAAAAAGGAATTTGGAGACCATTACTTGGATGCTGTTTTGGGATATACCGCCCAAAAGGACAATTTGACATTGAAACAGGTATTGGCCAACAACTATCCGGATGATTTGGTTCCCACCATCAGTGGGGGACAGGTGTTTGGTGGCACCTCTGTAAAGGAACAGTGGTCGTTATTGTCCTCTCTATTCAGGGTCAACTACAGTTACAAGGACAAGTATTTGTTTACCGGTACGATTCGTTCCGATAAATCATCCAGATTCGGAAAGAATAACCAAACGGGATATTTTCCTTCTTTCTCGGTGGGGTGGAGATTGAACGAAGAATCGTTCTTGGTCGGGTCAGAAACCGTTTCCGAGCTAAAACTTAGATTGAGTTGGGGGCAGACGGGTAACTTTGAGATTCCCAATTATGGGGCCGTTGGCCTATTATCCCCCCAAAACTATAACTTGGGAGGAAATGAAATCAACGGTTTGGTCCAGAGTACCATTCCCAATCCCAATCTGACTTGGGAGAAATCGGAACAGATTGATGCAGGTATTGAACTGGGATTGTTCAACAATCGAGTTTTTCTTTTGGCCGATTACTACGATACAAAAACCAGAGATTTGTTGTTGAATGTTGCCATTTCCTCGGTATCTGGGTTTGAAACTACGTTGAGAAATCTTGGTGAAGTACAAAACAGGGGATTTGAGATTGCGTTGAGCACCAAGAATTTTGTAGGAGATTTTACGTGGAATACGGATATCAATTTTTCAACCAATAAGAATGAAGTGCTTTCGCTCAATGAAGGAAACGAACCCATTTATTCTTCAGGTAGTGCCGGTGTACGCCACGTAACAAGGGTAGGAGACCCGATAGGAAGCTATTACGGATATGTAGTGGACGGTATATACCAATCACAGGCAGAAATAGATAGTGCTCCCCTGGATACCCAGGCTCCTGATCCAGGTGTCGGTGATTTCAAGTTCAAGGACATTGATGGGGACGGAGAGATCACTCCAGATGATAGAACGGTTACCGGGAGTTATTTTCCGGATTTTACCTGGGGGGTAAACAATAGGTTCAAGTACAAGAACATAGATTTGAGCTTCTTGATCCAAGGAGTCGAAGGGAATGAGATCTTGAACCTTACCTCAAGACATATGAAGAACGGGGAGGCCAATTTTAATTCCTATGCCATTTTCAATGAACGATGGAGGTCGCCTTCCGACCCTGGGAACGGGTCGATTCCACGGGCGGACAGAGAATCTGGAAATCATGGAAATAACAACAGACCGTCTTCTTTCCAAGTAGAGGATGGGTCGTATATCCGATTGAGGAATGTGACCTTGGGTTATACATTGCCAACCAATAATCTTTTTGGAAGCAACATCCAGAAACTTAGGTTCTATGTTACGGGAACAAATCTTTTTACGATTACCGATTACCTTGGTTACAACCCAGAGGTGAGTAGTATTACCACGAACAGTTTAACCCCGGGCGAGGATTATGGAGCATTTCCATTGACCAAATCCTTTACCCTAGGAGTAAACTTAAAGTTCTAACCTAAAAAATGGAAAACATGAAACGAGTTCTATATATAATACTATGCACGGTTCTATTCGCCGGATGTAGTGAAGACTTTACCGACCTTGCACCAGTATCCAATAGGAATGAAGCCGATTTCTATAATTCTGCGGATGATTTTGAAGTGGCCATCAATGCAAGTTATTCAGGGCTTCAAAGCACAGGAATTTATGGAAGGGGGTATTGGACCATGTTCGAGATGCGAAGCGATAATACCGATCAAGGTCCGGATGCCACAGGGTTGGCACGTCAATACACCGAAATCAATTCCTTTACCGAAGATGCGTTGAACGAGCAGATTACTTCCGCATGGAGTGAATCGTACAAGGTGATTGCCAATTGCAACGTGATTTTGGAACGGATACCTAATGTGGAAATGGATGCCTCCCTAAAGAACAGGGTCACAGGAGAAGCACTGTTCATTAGATCATTGGTGTACTATCATATGGCCATCGGTTTTGGAAACATCCCTTTACAGCTTACACCATATATCTCTGGGGAAGAGCTGACACAGGTCGACCAAAACACGATTTTGGGACAATTGGTCACGGACCTGACCGCGGCCGAAGATGCCTTACCGGTTTCTTACTCGGGCAGTGAAGTGGGAAAAGCAACAAAGGGAGCGGCTGCTACTCTTTTGGCCAAGGTATTGCTGACCTTGGGTGAAGATTCTGCTGCTGAAACGGTACTTCGGAGAATCATAGCCAATTATGGATATGAACTGCTTCCAGACTATGCCGATTTATGGGGTGTGGCCAATGAGAACAATGCGGAATCCATTTTTGAGGTGCAATACATCAGTGGGGGGATTGGACAAGGAAGCCTTTTTACCAACGATTTTTCACCCAGTACCGATTTGCAAACAGGCTCAGGATTTGGGCGAAACCGACCTACGGTTTCCATGTTGGAGGCATATGAGGACGGTGACCTTCGGTATGATATATCGATGGGGGATTCTTATGTGGATTTGGAAGGAGAGACCATAGAAGCTAGGTACATCAAAAAGTACCGATCTGATTTGGCAATTGAAAACGATTCCGATACCAACTTTGTGGTTTTTAGATATGCAGATGTACTTCTTATGCTGGCCGAAGCATTGGGGGAAACACCCGAAAGCTATGATTTGATCAATGAGATTAGGAATAGGGTAAATCTTCCCGATATTGATGCCTCCACTCCAGGAACCTTCGAAGAAAAACTATTGCAGGAAAGAAGAGTGGAGCTTGCTTTTGAGAACCATAGATGGCCAGATTTAAAACGCTTTGGTATGGTGGATAAAATCCAGGATGCTGAACCCTTCATCACCGGGACAAGGGAGTTTTTCTATATCCCACAACGTGAGATGGACATTAACCCAAATTTTGTACAGAACTAAGCAATGACTTTGATTACGTTATAATGTGTTTTCATTATTTAAGTTAGTTTGATTGGTAGCGCCCCAAAAGACCATGAATCCCTACTTATGATGCTATGGGTGCCATTGTCAAAAAGGACAGGGGTCCGTTTCATAAAGTTGCTTTAAAAGAATCGACCAAAATCACAATTATTAAATTTTTAAGGAACCTAATATAGATTATACGATGAGAAAATTAATGATGGCAATTTGCCTTTGCTTTGCCTTTGCAACCATCCAGGCACAAGAAAAAAAAGTACTCAATATTATAGCCATTGGGGCACACCCTGATGACTGTGACTCAAAATTCGGGGGTACTGCAGCACTCTTTGCAAAAATGGGCCACAATGTGAAATTTTTGGCGTTGACCAACGGAGACGCAGGCCACCAAAGCATGGGAGGAGGGCCATTGGCCAAAAAGCGCAGACAAGAGGCCAAGGATGCGGCCAAAGCTTTGGGTATTGCGGAATACGAAGTTCTGGATAACCATGATGGGGAGCTGTTTCCCACTTTGAACGTTCGACTGGAGGTAATCCGAAGAATACGTGGCTGGAACGCTGATATCGTTTTAGGGTTGAGACCCAATGATTATCATCCCGATCATAGAAATGCAGGTTCCGTTGTACAAGATGCAGCCTACATGAACATTGTGCCCAACGTAGCTCCGGACACACCACCCCTTAAAAAGAATCCAGTTTTTCTATACATGAGCGACCACTTTAAAAAGCCATACCCATTCCAAAAAGACATTGCGGTGATAGTGGATGATGTGATCGATACCAAAGTCAAAGGTTTGGCGGCCCACGATTCACAAATGTTCGAATGGTTGCCATGGACCAATGGAATGGACCTTGCCACCATTCCCAAAGGAGAAAAGGAAAGACTGGCATGGCTGAAGGACAGATGGATGAACAGAAAACCCGATGCCGGCACTTTGGAAGTCGTAAAGAAGTGGTATCCCAACGTGGATGTCTCCAAAGTAAAGCAGGTGGAGTTCTTTGAGATTTGCGAGTATGGAAAACAACCGACCGAAGAAGAAATCAAGGAATTGTTCCCCATGCTGGGTACAGAATAGGAGTGGACCAATATTTGGAACCCCAAGATTAAAATAACCAACCAAAAATGGAGCACAACAAGGCCACAACCAAAAGATATTTTCACATCATTGGGTTGGTAATGATCGTATTCTTTGTAATATCCTTCATCACCAACATACTGAACTCCATAATAGTGGATGTTAAGGGTAGTTTTGATCTAAGTCTGACTTTGACAGGCCTACTGCCATTTACATTCTTTATCGCATATGGGATCATGTCCATACCTGCAGGGTTCCTTTCCGAAAGGTTTAGTGAGAAGACCTTACTGTCCGTATCCTTTCTGGTAATGGCCATTGCCTCTATGGGCTTTGCCCTTACCCCACAGTACAGCGTGTTCAGTATTACACTATTTATACTGGGTTGTTGTATGGCGGTCCTTCAGGTCATTATTAATCCCATGTTACGCGTGGCCGGAGGTGAGGAACATTTTGCCTTCAACTCGGTACTGGCGCAATTGGTGTTTGGGTCAGCGTCTTTTTTAAGTCCTTATCTCTATAAATACTTGGTGAACAAGGAAGAGGTTTCCAACGATATGATTGCAGACATGTTGCGGGGATGGGTGCCTGAGGATTTGCCTTGGGCCTCGCTCTATATTGTGTTTGCCGGAATATCCCTTTTGTTGTTTTTCTATGTTTTTTTTACCAAATATCCAAAGTTTGAAAAGACTGAGGAGGAAAGGGCAGGGGACAAAAGCTCCTATTGGGATTTATTGAAAAACAAATGGACCTTACTGTATTTTATAGGGATGTTTTGTTATGTGGGTACGGAACAAGGTGTTGGAAATTGGATATCCCAATTCTTATCCGAATACCACGGACTTGACCCACAAACCACAGGAGCTGACACTGTATCCTATTTTTGGGCCATGTTGACGGTAGGATGTCTGCTGGGCCTTCTATTGTTGAAGTTTATGGATAGCCGGAAACTGTTGATTTTCGCAACATCCATAACCATAGTCTGTCTTATTTTGGCCTTGACAGGCTCATCCCAAATGGCATTGATAGGTTTTCCAATGGTAGGATTCTTTATTTCGGTAATGTATTCCATTATAGTTTCATTGGCGCTCAACTCGGTAAAGGAACACCATGGTTCGTTGTCCGGAATTTTATGTACCGGTATAGCAGGTGGGGCGGTCATTCCATTTATGGTAGGGGGGCTGGGTGAAATGTTGACCCTGAAATCTGGAATGTTTTTTCTGATACTGCCCTTGGCATTTATTCTTTCCATCGGCTTTTGGGCCAAACCCTTGGTAAATAATAAGACGATAAGCTTAAAGAAGGAACAGTGAAAGGGATTGGAGCAGAGGTTCTTGGGGTTGATATAGGTGGAACTAAGATCAAATCGGGCAGGGTGATGGGAAACAGAATAGTGGATACCCATCTCATTGAAGTAAATCGAGATGATTCAGAGGAAATTGCCCTCAATAAGGTGTTTGGGGCCATTGATGAGCTTATGACTGATTCAATTCGAGCCATAGGTATAGGTGTTCCCGCGGTAGTAGATCCAGATTCAGGAATGGTATATGATGTACAAAACATTCCATCTTGGACAAAAGTTCCTTTGAGAAGAAAAGTTCAAGATCGGTACAATGTGCCTGTCCATATTAACAACGATGCCAACTGTTTCGCGTTGGGCGAGAAGCATTTTGGGAAAGCCATGGGATATTCGAATTGTGTAGCGCTTTCATTGGGAACAGGATTGGGTATGGGCATTTTGGTGGATGGAAAGCTATACAATGGCGTACTGTGCGGAGCGGGGGAAGTAGGTATGATTCCTTATAAGGATGGGATTATGGAGCATTATGCAGGTAGTTTTTTCTTTGATGAAAAATACGGGGAGTCGGCCAAAGCCTTATTCAGGAAGGCCATGGATAAAGATAAGTTAGCTCTACAGGCGTACAAGGAATACGGAGTTCATCTAGGAGAAGCCATCAAGGCCATTCTTTATATGTATGCTCCCCAAGCCATAGTCCTTGGCGGATCCATAAGCAAGGCATATGCGTTTTTTAAAGAATCGATGCATGAAACCTTAATTTCATTTGCTTATCAAAAACAATTGGAACAAACAAAAATTGAAACATCAGACTTAATGGATGCTCCCATATTGGGCGCGGCTGCATTGTGTCTGTAAAATGTATAATCGTATTGCACAAATGAGAATACTAGCTTTAATATTACTTACATGTTTTTTGCTTAAATCCTGTGGGACCCCAGAAAAGGGCAAGCAGGTCAACATTACCATAGAGAACAATAAAGAAGGTGCACCAATAACCCTTGGAATTCCTTTTCCAAAAGGTACACTCCATTCGGTGGACCATCTACGTCTGTTGACATCCCGAGGTACTGAGATTCCTTGTCAAACCACAGAAGTGAGCAATTGGGGGCCAACCGACGAAAGTGTTAAATGGGTATGGGTTTTCTTTTTCTCCGAAAAAGACTCAGAATACATATTGGAATATGGTGATTCTGTAATACCCATACTTCCCAAAGAAAAGATTGTTTCCATGAACAACATGCGGCCCCAAGGTGGGATAGAGGTGAATACAGGGCCTTTGTCCTTCTCCATACATAAAAAAGGGAATGGTTTTTTGGATGAAGTGTTTTTGGATTCCAACAAAGATGGAAAGTTTGATAAGGAGGAGCTCATTGTTTCTTCACCAGGAAAAAATAGGGGTTCTTTTCTCGATCTTTTGGATGATGCCGGAATAGATACTTCGAAAGCGGTGATAAATGAGGTGTTCAGGGAGAAAGGATCTGGCCCGATGCACAGTATATTCCGGATAGAAGGAACCTATACCTATAGCAGATCGGATAACAATCTGTCCCCTTTTACCATTTGGTTGCACGCCTATGCGGGAAAAAGCTACATAAAAGTTTTGCATACCATGACCTATACAGGAATCCCGGACAAACATAAACCACAAGAAGGGGAACATGCCAATATTGCCACACAAAATAAGATAATCGTAACGGAGAACACTGAGAACGATATGGGTTGGACTCAGCCCAATGATCAAATTGCAGCCTGTGGGCTTCAGCTTAAATACCATCTGGATAATGAAGTAAATGTTTCAATGCCTCTATATGAAGGAAGCTGGAAAGAAGACAAAGCCAATACTTTTCTGGAGGAAATCGCTGCCAATGGGGAATCCCCAGTTCAACTTTTACAACAAGGCCCGGCAAGGAGAAAGAGCACCAGTTTAAGAAGTTTGTACCTCAACGGTTTCAAAAAGGAGGACGATGGGAACAATCCCGATACGGCTTTGGAATTTAGGGCCACTGTTTCAGAAGGGGAAGAAAGTAAAGCAATAGTGGAAAGGGCTAAAGGATGGCTCAACGTTACCGACGGAAAACGAGGAGTAGGCGTTGGGATTAAAAACTTTATGAAGGAATATCCCAAAGGGATTGAGGTCGATCCTGCCAATGGAACTCTTTTGGGCAGTGTTTGGCCCAAGGAAAACGGTCCCATGAACTTTGCTAGACATAATACCGAACCGGATGGGGGCATGTTGGGCAATTTTGCCCAAGGGATTACCAAGACCACAGAGTTTGTCTATTACTTCCACAACAACGATGCTATGGATAAAGTAGGGAAAAAGATGGATTATATCATCGAAAACCCAGTGGCGCATGCCACACCTGAGTGGTATACCCAATCCAAGGCATACGGTAATATGGCCCCTTTTTCATCCAAGCATCCGGAATTTGAGAACGCCCTGCAATATAAATACCAATGGTGGGCCTATAACCAAAAGCATGAGCCGTGGTATGGGATTTTCAACTATGGGGATGGGAAAAGTTACTACTTTAATGGAAAATGGGTACAATGGACCAATAATGAACCCACAGTGGACTTCATGCTCTGGACCAACTTTATGCGGACAGGAGACTCCAAATATTATAATTTGGCCCAAGCCATGAGTAGGCATACCATGGATGTGGACAATGTGCATTGGCCCAAAAAAAGAACCTATTATGGGGAGATAAATGATGCCATAGACTTCTGGAACTATGAGGATGAACCCAAGTCCACCCCCCCTATTTGGGCATAGGAAGAAGGCATGCCAATGAACACTGGTATGCTCTTTTGAGTGCCCATGTATGGATACAAGGTTGGATTGCATCATATTACCTTTCTGCCGACCATAGGGCCCTCGAAGTGGCCAGAATGACTGGGGATACTTATATCAACAGAATATGGGGGGAGCATGATCTAAGGGGAAGAAGGTTATATCTATCCGTTTTAAACCTTGTTGAACTGTACGATGCCACCAAGCTCCAAAAGTATAAGGACGAACTGGACGATAGGGTCAAGTTAATGTTGGAATTCCAGGAACGTCAGGGAGGAAACCTACTCTTGGATAGATATGGGTATAGTCAGACCTATGTTGCCCAAGGACTTTATAAGTACCAACAGATAACCGGTGATGAAACCGTGAGACAAGCTCTTTTGAAACATGCTCGCTGGGTCAGGGATGTGCCTCCCTTGAACCATGAGATGGAATCATATTTGGCGACCATATATCCATTGTTGATAGGATATGAGTTCAGTGGGGAAAAAGTGTATCTGAATGAAGCTCTTGAGAGAGCCAAAGTACTAATGATCGGAGAACTGCCCAAAGAACCAGCGTCCTATGAAAATGCGGAAGCTTTTAGCGAAGATCTGGTCAAGATTTCCTATTTGCCAAAAAGTAAAAAGAGCTTTACCAATTGGGAAACCAATCAAGGACTTCGCGTATTTGGATGGACCCATGCCTATAACATTCCTTACCTGTTGTACTGGATGGACAAGGAACATATGAATTAAATCTTGTAATCTTTGCGAAAAGAGGCGGTTCGATCATAGATCAACGCCTCTTTTTTATATAACCATACCAAATCAATTCAAAAAACATGTCATATAAACGTATGGGCCTTTTACTTGGTCCGATTCTGTTTCTTCTCATTCATTTCTTTTTTAGCGGGGAGGGTCTCTCCTCCCAAGGAAGGGATATCTTGGCCGTTACCTTATGGATAGGTGTTTGGTGGATTTTGGAGGTGCTTCCGATAGCTGCCACGGCGCTGCTTCCCATTGTTTTGTTTCCCATGTTGGGGGCACTGGGCCTAGAGGAAACCACAGCTAACTATGGCCATAAATATGTTTTCTTGTACATGGGTGGGTTTATGTTGGCAATGGCCATAGAAAAATGGAACCTGCACAAGAGAATCGCATTGCATATCATAAGGGCCATTGGTACCAATATGTATACCATTGTATTAGGATTTATGGTGGCTACTGCGTTTCTTTCCATGTGGATATCGAACACGGCCACTGCAGTGATGGTAATGCCGATGGCCATATCCATTGTAAAACAGTTAAAGGACAATCCACGGACCGCCAAGGACGAAAATGCTGTTTTTGGCAAGTTGCTGATGCTTTCCATCGCATATTCGGCATCCATTGGAGGGATAGCAACATTGATAGGTACCCCACCCAATCTGGTTTTCGCCGGTTTTGTACAGAAGGCCTATGGGTTGGATATCAGTTTTTGGCAATGGATGAAGTTTGGACTTCCGATATCGATTCTACTGTTGATTTTGGCATGGCTATACCTTACGCGGATTGCCTACCCGTTGCGGCAAGGAAGATTTCCTGGGGGAAGGGAAGAGATCCATAGGCTTATACAGGAACTGGGACCTATGAAAAGGGAAGAAAAGATTGTTATGGCCGTTTTTGTTCTTACCGCACTCTGTTGGATAACACGGTCGTTCTTATTACAAAAGATTGTTCCTGGGATAGATGATACCATAATAGCCATTGGAGCGGCACTTGTTTTGTTCATTTTGCCTGCTGGAAAGGGTAGGAAGATGATAAAATGGGAAGAAGCTGTTCAGATTCCTTGGGGGATAATTCTGTTGTTTGGTGGAGGAATGGCCATCGCTAGTGGTTTTGAGACTAGTGGGTTGGCAATTTATCTGGGTTCACAAATGACATTCTTTGATGGATTACCCTTGCTTACGTTGATATTATTGGTCATAACCTGCATAAATTTTTTGACGGAAGTCACCTCGAATTTGGCCACTACGGCCATGATGTTGCCTGTTTTGGCACCATTGGCGGTGACCTTGGATGTTGATCCGTTCGTGTTGATGGTTGCCTGTACCACTGCCGCTTCCTGTGCTTTTATGCTTCCAGTGGCAACGCCCCCAAATGCGGTGGTCTTTGGATCGGGCTACCTTAGAATCCCCGATATGGTACGTACTGGTTTTTTAATGAATTTAATTTCCATTCTTGTGTTGGCCATTGCGGTGTATTTCCTATTGCCTCTATTTTTGAAAATATAAGGGATGGTGGAGGAATGTATGTTCACATCAAAGAGAAATTTCTAGTAACATATTGAGTGGTTTGTTAAAAACCTATACCAATAATATCTTGTGACTAATTAATATCAAGGCGGATCATCGAATAATCTTTTTAATCAATATGTCAAGTTTTTTGCGCATAAAACTTGACATGTAATTTATTTGGATATCTTTGCATTGTAATGACAATTGCGAAAAAAATAGCGGATAAAATAGCGGAACTCCCGAAGGACAGTACTTTTGGTTATGCCGATTTACCTATTCGGTCAGAAGAATATGTAACCGCTGCAAAGGCCTTGGAACGACTACAAAAAAAAGGAATTATAAGAAAATTGTCCAAAGGCATTTTTTACAAACCCAATGTAACGGTTTTTGGAGAACTAAAGCCAAGGGAAGAGGATATTCTAAGACCATATTTATACGAAGATGGTAAGCGAATAGCCTATATAACCGGAACCTCTTTGTACAATCAGTTGAACCTGACTACCCAAATACCGTCACTATACAAAATAGCAAGTGCCGAAAAGCGCATATATATTAATAGAGGCGGCATCAAAGCAAAGCCCGTAAAGAGCTACGCACCCGTTACTGATAAAAATTATAGGATGTTGGGTTTTTTGGATGCCATGAAAGACCTTAATAGCATTCCGGATGTTGATAAAAAATCCGCTATTCTTATTTTTTTAAGACGTTTAGGGAAAATGACACCCAAAGAATTGGATGTACTCATCAAGTATGCTCTCTTGTACCCACCACGGGTAAGGGCTTTGTTGGGAGCACTATTAGAACAACTTGATGTGGCAATCGATATAAAAGAATTGAAAAACTCACTTAATCCACTTACTATCTATAGATATAATTTGCGTGATACCACATTGACAACACAACCAAATTGGAATATCGTATGAATCTGCACACTAATAGTGAACTCTTTGCTGAGGCGATAAGGGCAACTGCCCAACGTATGGATATTCTAGAAATTTACGTGGAAAAGGATTATTGGATATGCTATGCCCTAAAGCTCATTTATGAAAGTGCAAACAAAGATGAGGCCATATTTAAGGGGGGTACAGCTTTGTCAAAGTGTTTTAAATACATTGACCGTTTTAGTGAAGATATTGATTTGGTAGTATTGCGCAGGGAAGAAGAGACGGGGAGCCAATTAAAGAACAAGCTTAAAAGAATAACCAAGGAAATAGTAGAACCATTCGAGGAGGTGGATATTGATGGAATCACCAATAAAATGGGAATGATAAGAAAGATTGCCTATAACTATCCCAAAATCTTTGAGGGCGATTTTGGACAAGTAAGGGATACTATCATTGTTGAAGCTACGTGGTTAGGTCACTTTGAACCATATATTAAGAAGGTCGTCAATACGTATATCTATGAAATGATGGTTGACTCAAACCAAACCAAACTAGCAGAGACTTATGGATTATTACCCTTTGAAGTACTTGTGTTGGATGTCAAAAGAACACTTTGCGAAAAAATAATGAGTTTGGTCCGGTTTTCCCATACTAAAAACCCAATTGAGGATTTGAACAACAAAATTAGGCATGTATACGATATTCATCAATTATTAAAGGATGAAACGGTTCTAGGATTTTTCAATTCGGGTGCATTTGATAAAATGCTCCTAAGGGTAGCCCATGATGATACGCAAAGTTTTAAGAACAACAATGATTGGTTAAAGTACCACCCAAAACAAGCATTGATTTTCAAAGAACCTGAAAAAACATGGAACCAACTTAAAGATACCTATCGCAATGAGTTTGAGTATTTGGTTTATGGAAAATTGCCAAAAGAGGAAAGCATTTTGGAAATAATTCTGTCCATATCAAATAGACTCACAAAAATAAAATGGGAGAATGTATAATGTAGATCAAATAGTAGACCAAAACAAGGACACGAAATGCAAATCTTTAATCTACTTATCTCTACCTACCCACTATCCAGCAGAGGAAATCACTTCTGCCGTTGAATCGGTTGGATATCATTTTACCAAGAAATAAAAGGAATGTCCAGAAGAATAGATTAAATGGTTCAAATAGGATTGGGGGTTACCTTGATCCTATTCGGATTGTATAAGTTTTTTGGATTTCTGCCTCACGACCGTGTGATGACCGAGGAGTCCATTGCTGTTTACAAAGGACTATTGGCCAATAAATTTATAATGCCAACAGTGGGTGTGGTGGAACTGTTACCAGTTATACTTTTGGTCGTTGGTAGATGGATAATTGTTGCATTGTTAGCTATGATTCCTATTGCTTTTGGAATCATGGGTTTTCACTTTGCGGTGGATATACAGGGCATCTTTTGGGGGAATTTTGATAGCTTTTGGGCTTGTTTACCTTCTTTCAATGCATTTTTCTAACGTTGGATACCTAATCAAGGAAGTGGATACCATTGGTTGAATATCGTGATTTTCCATAAACCGCAACCAATAATTGAATTTATTGGTTTTTGAAAATTCCTTTACTATAATATGTAAAGTTCAATTTTTTGTTTGTAATCGCCCCAAGGTGTCTTTGGCTTTTAAATTAAAGGGATATCAATCAGGAATATAAAGGGTAAGCGATATTTGAGGAAGAACGTTTCAATCTTTCATGGGTAAATTCCCTTACCTTGAAGGTGTATAGGATACGTAAAGTCAATGGTCTCAAAAATCATCAGTATGCGTTTTACCAAGTAGGGTTTGGTTCTCTGGGTGGTCAATATCCCGCAGCGGTATCGTCCCCTCGTTTGTCCGCCCCGCCCTCAAGTCTGCCGTCTTCCAGCACTCGGATGGCGTCTACCTTTCCTATGATCCGGGTCCTGCCCTCATTGATTTGGTAGCCTTTTGCCTTTAGGGTTTCAATGGTTTCCAAAGGAAAGCCTTCGGGTTCGAACACGACTACATCGGGCATCCATTGGTGGTGGAACCGCGGAGCGTTCACGGCATCCTGCATGCTGAGATTGAACTCGTGGACATTGAGTATGGTCTGGGCCACGGCCGTGATGATCGTGGAACCTCCAGGGGTGCCGACGACCATGTAAAGCTCGCCGTCCCTTTCCACTACGGTCGGTGACATACTGCTCAACATTCGTTTCTCGGGTGCAATACTGTTGGCCTCGGAGCCAGGAAGACCGAACATATTGGGAACACCGGGCTTGGTACTGAAATCATCCATTTCATTGTTCAGGAAAAATCCCAAGGCATCAATATAAAGTTTGGAACCGTATCCACCGTTCAGGGTCGTGGTCGCACTGATGGCATTGCCCTCCGCATCGATAATGGAGTAGTGGGTGGTCTCGCTGCTTTCCACAATTTCCACCGTTCCATGGCCTACTTCCGAGGACAAGGTGGCCCTATCAAAAGTAAAATCGGCCATTCTGCACTTTAAGTAGTCAACGTCCATGAGCCCCTTATAGGGAATGTCCACGAAATCGGGATCACCAAGGTAATGGTTCCGATCCGCATAGGCTCTTCTGGAAGCTTCGGTGAACAATTGGATGGCCCTTGTCGAATTGTGGCCATAGCTAGCTATTTCATAGGGTGCTATCATGGTAAAGATCTGATCCATGGTCATACCACCACTGCTGGGGGGACCCATTGAGATGATCTTGATGTCCTTGTAGTCAAATACAATGGGCGATCTCCACTTGGCCTCATACCTAGCGAGATCCTCCTCCGTGATCACACCTCCCTTTGCCTGTACATAGGCCGCTATTTTTTGGGCTACCTCCCCTTTGTAGAACCCATCACGTCCCTCGTCCATGATCTTTTCCAAGGTGGTGGCCAATGCCGGGTATTTGATGGTATCACCAGCTTTGTACACGGTCGCGAACTTGGTGCTGTCACTATTAGCTTCAATGAATCGTTTTCGGGTACCTTCTAATCTTTTGGCCTGTTTTTCGGTCACCACGACCCCTTTTCTCGCCAAGGCAATGATGGGTTCCATGATTTTGTTGAGGGGCAGTTTTCCGAATTTCTTGTGGACTTCCAGAACCCCGGCCACGGTACCTGGGACACCTACGGCGGTTCCCCCAGATGTGCTCAGCCCAGGTATGACATTGCCCAGGGAGTCGAGATACATGTCCCTATGGGCGGCCAATGGAGCCTTTTCCCTGTAATCGATACTTCCCACTTCACCATTACTCTTGCGATAGACCATAAATCCCCCGCCCCCGAGGTTTCCCGCAAAAGGGTAGGCCACCGCTAGGGAAAGTTCGGTGGCTACCATGGCATCGAAAACATTCCCGCCTTTTTTCATGATTTCAACGCCTATCTCCGAAGCTTCCCTACGTGCAGAGACGACCATGGCATTTTCCGTGACCAAACCTGTCGGTTCGGCAGGTAACTCACGGGTACATTGGGTAAATAGTAGTAAGGGAAGAAAATATAGCATTCTTTTCATGGGTTTATTTTTAAGGTACTTAATGTTGCTTTTCTGGATTCCGGGTTTTGCTCTTTTGTCCGGGTCAGGGAATGTCCTTGATACGCTCCAACATGATCTCCATAAGTGCTTCGGCGCCCTTCTCCGCCTTTTCCTTTAAAAAATCCCTTGGGGTATTGTCCCCGACCTCAAAGACCAAGGCCTCGGCACCATGTTTTACGAAGAAATAGTTCCTTGATACCGTGGTAGGGACCAAATCCCCATTAGGCTTGATATTGGGATCATATCCCTCGATGCGCTTCTTTAGGCCATCCAGCCAGGTGGAGACCAAATTGGGCATGTTTCCATGGAGTTCCGGATCCACGGTATAGTAAATATCATCCCAAGTGGAATGGAAATCTATGCCGAAATAGAACTTCCCTTGGGTCTTCTCGACCATCCCTTCCATGAAATCCTTGACCGCAGAGGTTTCCGGTTGGTTAAAATTGGCCCAATCCCGGTTGAGGTCTATTCCACCGGTATTATGTCTCCAAAACCCATTGTCGACCCCGTCAGGGTTCATCAAGGGGACCACATAGATGGTAAATTCCTTTCGGAACTTTTTGGCCAATTTGGTATTCGAGGAAAGGGTCTCCACAAAGGATTTCATAGTCAGGTACCCTGTTACCTCAGGGGGATGCTGTCTGGAAATGATCATAATCATATTTTTGGAGTCCGTATCGCCAATGCTGAGCAAATTGAGGTTCCGGCCCTCACGGCTCTTTCCAATGGTGTTCTTGGTCACGAACTTTTTCTGGGAAATACTGTCCATCCAGGCATTTACCCGGGCCGAATTTTCCAATTCTTGTCCAGCGACCCAGAGTGTATCCGGGCCCACTTCCAATCGCATTTTGACCTTTTCAGGCAAGGAGCCGGGGCCAAAGGCCTTTTCTCCCTTACCAATCTCAACATAACGAAGGGAATCCAATGCGGTCCAGTGCACTCCGTCATGGCTGAGCTTTGGATAGTACCTGTGTTTGTTGTCCGCTTGATAGGTCAGCCATACATCAATGGTCATAGGACGCTTTCCCCAAACCTTGAACGCATACCACGGACTGGTATTGATCGGAGTGTTCTCCGAAGTGATCAATAGGGTATAGGTACTGTCATTGTTCTGGACCAAGCCGTTCAACCGGGCACCGTCGAACTCATTGGAGAAGGTTATACCTTGATCCGGAAAGGCAAACTGTCCCTTCCATTGCTTTTGGACCGGTTTGGAATCCGTTGGTACGGCATTCACAGGGGGTTGGCCCTGGAACCGTTGTTCTTGGCCAAATAGGTTCGCTATGGCCAACAGGCTTAGGAGTACAAAGATTTTTTTCATAATAGGATTTTTAAGCTAGTTGTTTTTGCAGTTCAATTTTCTTGAAATAGGATGCGTTGGCCGCATTGATGCGCGGTGCCAATAAAATCGCCGAAACCATGGTGGGGATGGACATTAGGGCAAAGCTGATATCGATGATGCCCACGACACCGGCCAAGGAGGAAACCGAGCCAAGGAATATGCCCGCGATATACAGGTAGTTATAGATGTTCCGATATTTGGCTCCAAACAGGAATACCACACATTTCGATCCATAATAGGAATAGGTGAACAAAGAGGTCAATGCGAATATGGCCACGATAAAGATCAACAACGGGGCACCTATTACAGGCATGGCAGAAACGAAAGCTTCCAAAGTAATGGACACACCACTGAGGTCCGAACGCTGCCAACTTCCCGTGACCAAGATGGCAATGGCGGTCAAGGTACATACCACTATGGTGTCGATAAAGGGCCCCAACATCGCTACCAGTCCTTCCTTGATCGGTTCGGTGTTCTTTGAGGCACCATGTGCCAAGGGAGCGGTGCCGATACCTGCCTCATTCGAAAAGGCGGCCCTTCGTACCCCCATAATGATGATGGCACCCAGACTTCCCCCCAACACCGCATCGCCGGTCATGGCATCCCTAAATACGTCCATTAGGACCGGAATGATCCTACCATGGTTGACCACCAAAATATAGCTAACAGATAAAAAATACAAAGTGACCATAAAAGGGACCAGTCGACTGGCCAGGTTTGCTATGCGCCTGATTCCCCCAAATATGACCAGACCCACCAAAAAGCAGATTACGATCGCCACCATTGAAAGGGTCAGGTCCTTGGATGGTCCCATAAACGAGAGGGGCATCACTTCCACGACGACCTGGGTCAACTGGTTTGCCGTAAAAATGGGAAGTGAGCCAAAGATCCCTGCCATTGAAAAGAAAATGGCCAGGGGTTTCCATGGTTTGCCTAGACCATTGACGATGACATACATGGGCCCCCCTTGAGATTCCCCCGAATCATCGGTACCCCTGTACATGACGGAAAGGGAACAGGTATAATATTTGGTCGCCATCCCGATCAAGGCACTGATCCACATCCAGAAAAGGGCACCAGGCCCACCCATCGTAATGGCAAGGGCCACCCCTGAAATATTGCCCATGCCCAAGGTGGAGGACAAGGCTGTGGTCAATGCCTTGAAAGCACTGATCTGTCCAACATTCGAGGCCGTCTCGTACTTTCCCCTGATGACCTGAAGGGCATGCCAGAAATGCTTGAACGGCAATAACCTGGAATACACCAAAAGATATATTCCGCCACCCACCAACAGCAATAATAGGGGAAATCCCCAAATCCAGTCACTGATTCCGGTTATCGTTGCTTCAATTTTTCCCATCTATCTATTCGTTCTGGCCTAATTTGGAGGAATAGCGTTTGTAGTCCAATTGTTGTGGTCCTTCCAAATCGATCTGCTTGCCGCCAATAAATGCCAAGGTCAACGCATTGGTCTGTATATCGAGTGCATCCCCCTTGGACACAAATAGACTGGCTGTCTTGCCCATGGCAATGGACCCCAGCTTATCGTCAATTCCCAGAATTTTTGCGGGATGCAAAGTAATGGTTTTCAGGGCTTCCTCCTTTTTCATCCCAAATGCCACCGATGTTCCCGCATAAAAGGGCAGATTGATGGAGTTGGACAACGATCCCACATGGTACATGGATACCTCGATGCCCATCCGTTGCAATTTTGTTGGCAAACCATAAAAGGCATCATAGTCCATATCATCGTTTCTGGGGAGGTTGTAGGTAGGCGGTACAATCACCGGAACTTGGTTTTCCTTGAGAAAATCGACAACTTCCAGGGAACCCTCAGAGGCCACCAAGGAGATTTGGTCAATGCCAAAGGACTTGGCAAAGGTGATGCTCTGTATGATTTCCTTGGGTTCATTCGCATGGATGACAAGTACCCTTTCTTTTTGGAACAGATTCGTTAAGGCCTCCAACTTCAAATTGGTTTGGGCAGTGGGCATTTGTTCGTATTGCTTGGCATCGGAGAACAATTTTTCCAGTTCACCGGTAATCTTTTCGTAAGAAGTATTGGGGCGGAGCATCCTGCTGTTCGTCTCGGCATCATAATAACTCGATAGGGCAGAGGGCCAATCGAGGTGTATGGCCGCAGCCCTTTTGAATACGGCTTCCTCCCAGTTCCAGCCATCCAAGGACATTACCGATGAGGTGCCTGGAATGACACCTCTTGATCGAATCGATTCAATGTAAAGAACCCCATTGAACCGCAAAGGTGGAAGAAAAGTTGATGTCATATCAAAGGCGTAGACTGTTTGTAGGTTGGGAAGATAATCCCCTTCCTCCAAGGTATCATTGGTATGCGGAACGCCACTGATTTCGTTGATACCGATAATGGAATTCAAAAGGATAAAACCCGGATATACCTGTTGTCCGGTTATGTCTATGATCTTATAATCGATCCCATTGGCGTCCAGATCAGAGGCTTTGCCCAAGAAGGTAATGGTCCCCTTGTCAAATCCGACCGCGGTGTCCTCCAGTACCCGGCCATCTCCGGTATGGACGGTCCCCCCAACCAAAAGGATGGGAGTTTCCTGCTCCTTGGCAACCATCGGAAGAATCTGGGCATCCAATCCTTCCAAAAGGCTCGAAAG
>Ga0114908_1000137_pt1 | contig 50185 bp, 44 predicted proteins | sample MalvireepMed_s17_FD_87292 | JGI IMG/M metagenome (GOLD analysis project Ga0114908, IMG submission 87292) | Marine viral communities from the Global Malaspina Expedition - Malaspina viral metaG DeepMed_s17 | ecosystem: Environmental > Aquatic > Marine > Oceanic | place: Mediterranean Sea... | reverse complement strand
TTTTTAAGTTTAGCCATAAGTTTTTGTAAAATTATTTGAGCTTTACCTGCATTCGAATTGGTCATTCTGTGGTCTTGAGTTTTTGGAACAAAATCAAAATCATTTCCACCCATTTTGAAATACGTCATAATTTCAGTCGGTGAAACTCCGCGACTTTTCAAAATTGGTACTATTTCGTCCAAAATACTATCGACTTCGGATTCCGTTTTTGCGTACTTAAGTTTTTCTAAATATTCTTTCATTTTTTCTTTTCAGTTTGGTTGTCAAAATGTGCCACATCGGTCTTGGCTATGAACAGTTGGGGATTTTATTCCCTAACTTTTCGGTTTAGCACCGATCTTTGTTTTATATTTAAGTTTTATAACTTTCGCCCCGATTGTATATAGCCAATGTTGTAACCAGTACTTTTATGGTACAATGCTTAGAAAATCAGTAAACATTTCTGAAAATTCAAATCTATCTGTTCCATTATCATTATATTTTTCAACTTCTCTTATTTGGTCGGTAGTCATCAAAGTCCAATAATTTTCTAGAACATTTTGCTTTCTCGAGGTTTTCTCTGCTGCAATTAAAACCTTTGCATCGCAAGTATCTGTAAAGGTGAATGTGCTGCCAGCAGGTAAATTCAGAACGTCAAGATGTACATAATTTTCTGGCTCTCGTTTTAATGTCAGATATGCTTTTATTCCATTATTTTGTAATTCTTGAATGGTATCAATATTTTGTTGTTCTTCGTTAGTTCCTTTATCTGAATCAAGCAATACACAATATGGAATATCGAATTGCTCAATTAGTTTTAATGTAATCCAATGTTTTAAATTACCACAGCCTCCGATTGGTACTAATGCAATTCTTTTCTCCTCAAAAGTATGGTCAATGTATCCACCATTTTTTAATTGAGTGGCAGTATGACTTACAAACGTGATATCACTTTTACCCTCTAAAAGCAAAATCGCATTTGCAGATTTCGAAATAGGGTCGGCTAGAACACCTAAAGTTTCAGCTATCTTCTCAAAAACCTCTTCTGTTCCAAGTTCAACTGTTCTATCGTTTCCATTTTTTTGAATAAAACGCAAACTATTTAGTGGAAGAAGCCCACCAAGAGCAGGTGTGTGAGTAGTTAGAATGATTTGTGAATTTCCCGTATTTGAAAGTTCAACAAAAGCCTGAATTAACATTTCTTGATGGTCAGGATGTTGGGAGGTTTCGGGTTCCTCAAACGCAAAAATTATTTGATTACCAGGATTCTGAGCTCTCAGTCTTTCAGCTTCCGCTCTAAAAAAATTTAGCAATATTAATCGTCTAATTCCACTTCCTCTCTTGTTAATAGGAATGTCTTCTTCTGATTTTATGGTTAGCTTAAACTGTGAATCAAATTTGGGTTCTGTTTTAAATTCAGGAATTAGTTCATTAGCCAAATCAGGCGACATTTCTTTTAACTTTTCTAAAGTTCTATTAGCTGTGTCGACCGCCTTAATTCTAACTTGTTCTTTTATATGTTCAATTTCGGCATTAAGTTCTGCTAATGCTTGTGAAACTGCAATTTTCATTGGGTCAGTAACTTCCTTGTCATCATCTCTACTTTGCCTGTCAGATTGAAAAAGTGCATAAAGTGGTAGATAAGATTTTAGAGTATCATAGACCTTTTTAGTATCTTCTTTATCTACTAATAATTCTGTTACTTGAAGTTGTAAATCTTCAAATGAATCTCTAATTGCTTGACGGATAGATGAATTTACATTTCCATTATAATTTTCGTTGGGAATCCCTAATTGGTTTGCTCTTTGTTTAAGTTCCGCCTTTTTGAGTGTCAATAAATCGTTACCATTTTCAACACTTGGATGATTACAAATTATATAGACTTTTTCTTTAGGTTTTGCAGCTGTTGCAGGAAACTCTTTCTTAATCTCAAGTTTGTTTTCCGCATTGAGTAGGTATTCGACTTCAAGAGATGTTGGATTTGCAGCATCAATTATTAATTCGGTAGGAAAATCGGTAAAAACACAGGAAATCTCTATTTTGTTATTGTCTGCTGTTATATTCAAATCTTCTTTTTCACAGTTAACCAACGAATTGTTGAAGAAGATTTCAAGTGCTTCAAGTATAGAAGATTTTCCTGCATCATTCTTACCAATAAATGCGGTAAGGTTTGAAATTGGAATTACAGTTTCCGTTTGGTAACCTCGAAAATTTTTGATTTTAACTGTTTCTAATTTCATTGGTTGGTCTTTTTTTGTATTGGTTACAAAGGTCTCGGCTATGAACAGTTGGGGGTTTTACGCCCTAACTTTTCAGTTTAGAATTGACCTTTGTTTTATATTTATTGTTTCGTTTTATCACGTTCTCTCCAATTGTTATAGCCAATGTTTTGCTTTCGTGCATTCTATTTTAATTTTTCTAAAGCTCTTTTAAAGCTATCGCTACTTTTCGAATTATTAAATATTTCAAATAGGCTATTCCAATAATCAGTTTCAACAGATTTTTTAATTTTTTCACAAATTAGAGTCGCTAGCTGTTCTTCAAAATCTATCCATTTTTCACTAATAATTATCTCAGTTCTTGGAGAGTTTAAATCCAAATCTCTCGTGCCGCAGACGTCAATAACAAGTATTAGAGGAAAAGGCCAATTGATTTTAACTTGGTTATTTTTCATTCTCCAACGTTCTGGAAATAAACTTGATGGTATTTCAATACCATGCAATGAAATTTTTGACTTAGAACTTGCCAATGTGCTATGTGAATCATCTGTTCTTATATCACCATCATCACTAATTGTTATTGATTTTGAGGATTCTTTTATTGAGTTTACATCAATTTTGAGTTCTCTTTCTAAAGTGTAAATTACTCCTTCAACCTCTACATCTCTAGAGTTTAATTCTAATCTTTCAACCGGCTTACGATGACTCTCTAAGATAGCTACAGAAGCTGAACCTATTAAGCCAATATCCTTTCTTTCAATTGGAACTTCTATAAATTTAATGTTCTCATTTTCTTGCCAGGAATTATCCTTTAAAGAATTAGAGGTTATTTCTTTAAAACTATTTTCATCCCTTTTTTTATTATGTGATTCGGTTTCTATTTTTATTTCAAAAGGAGGGTTTGGGATTACACTTTCAACATTTTCAATGAATTGATTTTCACTCATCCTATCCCAAGGATTATGGCTTTTTCGCAGAATTAATTTAGTAGTAGTTCCTGGATTTTCTCGTTCACCTGATTTTATCCAAAAAATACTTTCTTGACCCTCAACAGTTATATTAAGGGGTTCACTTGATTTATGAGGACCATATACTCTTTTGGTATCAACAATTAGTACATCAGAAATCATAAAAGACGAAAGAATGCCAATTCCAAATCTTGATGTTGGAGAAAATTCCGCATTTGATTCAGCTTTTAAATTGTAGAAGTCTTTAGATTTGTAATAAGACGAACCTATTTTAGAGTAATAATTATTAATAATATACTCATCCATTCCTGTTCCGTTATCAATTACTTCTAGGATGTCTTCTCCATTTTCCGTGTAATACTTTACAAGAATTTTAGGCTCATACAAATTACCCCACTTTGATTCTTGTGCTTTACGTAGTAAACATGCATCAATTGAATTTTGCAATAGTTCTCTTAGAGCCACTTCAGGGTTTCCATAGAGCTTAGTTCCCATGAGAAGCTCTATAACTTGAGTTTTACTCAAAGAGAATTTAGTGTCCATATAGATATAAACAGGTTTGTTCTTTATATCTGTTTTAGTCCTTATTTTATCCCTGTTTACTTTGAGCGGTAGCTTAATTTGTAAATCTCTGTCTATTGATTTGTGAAATTCATTTAGTGTTGAAATAATATTGTTTGATAAGCTGAGTTCATGGTCAATCATTGAACAAAATTCATGAATCGAAGATTCGATAACTGGGTGTGTACATTTGGCACTAAATTGAATTAAGTCGGGACTAATATCCCATGCTTCAATTGCTCGATGTTTATTCCATTCATTGATTGAAATAGGGTTTCTCACATACAAATGTGAAAATAAGATTGAGGGAGTTCGCTTACCATCAAAATCTAGTATATCAGCGAGTCTAAGAATTACCCCAACAAATGGTAAACAGGCGTAAATTCCTGAACCACAAAGCAAGTTTTTATCTAAATCTAATAATGATAGTGCATCTTCATTATGACTATAGCATATTTGAGCTAATTCAACAGTTAAATCTGTATCTCTAAATGTGATTTTTTCCGACCAATCGTGCTCAATAATATCTCTCGCTCTTTCGGCATGTGTTTGACGAATGTATTCGGTAATCAAATATGATTTTATTATATCAGCCTGTGAGTAGTTCCCTTTGTCTATTAAATCATTTAATTTTTTTTCATCTTCAGGTCTAGAGTTATAAAATCTTTTGAAGTCATTGAATGTGCTTTGCTCATTTTCTCCAATTTCTGGTTCTTTGTCCCAAACTTTTTTCCAAGCTAATACTTCCTTTTCATCAGGAGCCATTCCTATATCGTGAAAAAATGCACTAATAATCAGCAGTAGTAATTCAGGACTGGTGAGTCCATTAATTGATTCCTTGGTTATTAACCTTTCCATTAAATTTAAAACTCTAAATAAATGGTCACCGTCATGAAGGGTAAATTCTCCCATATGCCTAACGATTGTTTTTGTCCTTTGACAAGCATAGGAAGTACAATCCTCAACTAATTTTATTACATTCGAGTCTTTTTCAGAACAATTCTCCTTAAGAGCTTTATATAATTCACTTTTTTTGAGCCTTAATAAAAACTCTTCTTTATAATCATCATTCATTTATTTATTTATTGTTGTTTTTATAGCATGAAGCACAACTAGCTTATATATCTAACTTTCCTGTGTGTAGGCCACCAATTAGGTTATGTTATTCACAAGTTTTGCAATTGAATGCAAAGCATAGCTTTATTAATATTCAAAAAATCTTTGGGGGGAGAATAGTATCTAAATGTAAGAATTTTCTAGAAAAGGAAAATGTGAAAATCTGTAAGGAAATTAAAACTGAAGTTTTAAGCGAGAAAAACTACCTCTTATTTTTTTTAATCCTCAAGCTAGGATTGATTTCCTCTAATCTTTTATAAAAATCTGAAAGGGGAATTTTGAAATATTTGCACAATTCAAATATTGTACTTGAAGAAGGGTCGTTGGTTGTAGTCTCTATTCTTCCAAGATGAATACCGGTATCATCTTTGACATTTTGCTGAGTCAATCCTTCCTTGTCTCGTAGTTCTTTGAAGGCCATTGAAATGGCGGTAAGAAGCTCTTTGTCTTTTATCTTTTTCATGTTAGATTCAAAAAGAATCAGAAAAAAGTCCAACACCAATCACATATATGTGATTATTTTCCTATATTCGAACCATTCAACTAAGAATAGTTGGTATTTTTGCGATTCTTCGTTTAGAACATATTTGAAGCTATCGCTTGGAGTCTCTGATAGAAAACTGGTAATTTTTGCAACGAGACAATAAGCAGATTGCTCACGACCCGGGGCGTGGGCTCTCTTATCGTTGCACGGTATACCAGTACCTCTATCAGATAAGTTGAGTTCTGCGCCCTTTTTTGTGGTCGTTGTAGTTTTTTCTTCAACTTTTTTCTTAGCGTTTGGTTTCTTTTGGTTCTTTCGAGGTGTCGCCCAACCAATGGGTTATGGGAAACGTTTGGCAACTTTTTTTTGTAGGGTTCACAGCGTGTTGTTGTCCTGTTTTTGGGGCAGCTCACTCGGTGTTTGATATCCTATTCAGTAAAAAGCCAAAGAACCCCGTATAATCCCTAAGCTAGGGTTGTGGGATACCCGTTACACTGATTTTTCGGTTCACGACATCCTTTAGTCCCACAACTAACGACTACACTTTTTGGGGCAACCGAACCTGCACGAAACCATGGTCTTTCTTGGTTAAGGAATCCTATTTCTGGGTATGGGTTGTACCTGGAGTGGATGGCCTATGTCAGAACCTTGATGTCCTTTTGGAAGTTACGGCTTTATGGTGACTTGTGGGCAGTGTGGAGAATAACTAACAAAGAAATCAAACGAACTCAATTTATGCAACATTCAATACCATGCATGCGCAGGGGATCCCTGTTCATGTTACTATATGTCTTTTTAATGCTCTTTAATTTTTTTCATGTGCAGGCGGGCACTGTCTTGGAACCGCCACAGTTTACCGTTTCCGGCACCGTGACCGATACTTCGGGGAATCCCCTGGCCGGGGTGAACCTTGTGGTGGAATCCAAGAATATTGGAACCATATCCGATTTTGATGGTTCCTTTTCTATCAATGCGGGTCCTACTGATGTGCTTATCTTTTCCATGGTCGGTTTCAAGACGCTTTCCGTACCCATTGGGGGTAGGGAAGAGGTTTCGGTTTCCTTGGATGAGGATGTTACGGTATTGGGTGAAGTAGTGCTCAATGCGGGGTACTATAAAGTTTCCGAGAAAGAACGCACCGGAAATATTGCCACCATCAAGGCAGGGGTCATCGATAAACAGCCTGTGGGCAATCCATTGGCCGCCATGCAGGGACACCTGTCAGGGGTCAATATTGTTCAGGATACAGGCGTGCCGGGAGGAGGGTTCTCCATTGAGGTCCGGGGCAGGAATTTCATCAATGGGGTTACAGATCCCCTGTTCATAGTGGACGGGGTACCTTTTAGCTCCCAATCTATGGGGCTATCCCGTCTATCCAACTTGATCGTTGGCGGAAACACCAGCCCGCTCAATGCAATAAACCCCAATGATATTGAGAGTATAGAGGTCCTGAAAGATGCGGATGCAACAGCCATCTATGGTTCCCGTGGAGCCAATGGCGTAGTACTCATATCTACCAAGCAGGGCAAGGCTGGCAAGACCCGGTTCGATGCCCGGTTGAGCTCTACCCTTGGTCAGGTCTCGCATTTTATGGACCTGATGAAAACAAGGGAATACCTGGAATTGCGTAGGGAGGGCATCACCAATGATGGAGTCGATAACCTTTTGGGCAATCCAGGATTGGACTTCTTTTGGCCCGATGTGACCCTATGGGACCAAAACCGCTATACGGACTGGCAAAAGGAACTGATAGGCGGGACTGCCTACAGGAACAATGCCCAACTCACAGTTTCCGGTGGGAGTGAACGAACCCAATTCTTGGTCAGTGGGGCCTATCAAAAGGAGACCACGGTGTTCCCCGGTGATTTTAATTACAAAAGGGCCAATTTGAACACCACCCTGAACCATCGTTCCGAGAATGGAAAGTTTGGAATCAGTCTATCCACTTCCTATACCAGGGAGGACAACGATCTGCCGAGTGCGGACTTTAGCCCCAAGGCTTATGCATTGGAACCCAATGCACCCGAGCTTTATGATGCGGAAGGGAATATCAACTGGGAAGGCAATACATGGGAAAACCCCATGGCTGCGTTGGAGGAAAAATATGGGGCTGTTTCCAATACCCTTATCACCAATGCAGTGGTTTCCTATAAGGTCTTGGAAAATCTGGAACTGAAGTCCAGTATGGGCTTTACCAGTTATCGGTTGGATGCCCAAAGGGCCATGCCCTCCTCGGCCAGGAACCCACAATACGGACTGACACCCCAGAATTACTCCTACCTCATGACCAATGGCTCCAAAAGGGAATCATGGATCGTGGAGCCACAATTGAACTGGAACAAGCAATGGGACCAATTTTCATTGGATGTCCTTTTAGGAACCACTTTTCAACGTGAGACCACGGAACAACTCGCTCTTCGGGGGCGGGGGTTTCCCAACAATGAACTGATCTTTAACATGGCCGCTGCGGACAACCTGGATATCCTTTCCAATGTGGACAACGTATACAAGTATAATGCTGTCTTCGGACGTGTCAACCTTAAATTCTTGGATAGGTATTTTATCAATCTGACCGGACGTAGGGACGGGTCTTCCCGATTTGGACCAGGCAAACAGTTTGGGAACTTTGGAGCGATCGGACTGGCTTGGCTTTTTTCGGAGGAGGGATTTTGGGGTGAAAATGCTGTCTTGAGCTACGGTAAGTTAAGGTCGAGTTATGGAACTACTGGGAGTGATAATGTTGGGGATTATCAATTCTTGGATACCTACACCGTCACGGGGGACGATTATGATGGGGTGACCATCATTGAACCCACGGGATTGTTCAATCCCCTGTTCGGTTGGGAGGAGAACAGGAAATTGGAGGCGGCCTTGGAACTGGGTTTCTTCAGAGATCGAATATTGCTCAATGCTTCTTGGTACCGTAACCGCTCATCCAATCAGTTGGTAGGGATTCCCCTGGCGGCCACTACGGGGTTTTCGGAACTGACCGGAAATTTTGATGCCATAGTGGAGAATACCGGACTTGAATTCGATCTTCGGTCTTTGAATTTCCAATCCCGGAATTTTAAATGGTCCACGAACCTAAACCTGACCATTCCCAAGAACCGTTTGGTGGAATTTGATGGCCTGGAAAACTCCACTTTTGCCAATAGGTATATCATAGGGAAGCCCTTGAGCATTGTGAAACTCTACCACTCCCTTGGTGTTGACCCAGAAACGGGGATGTATGGTTTCGAGGATTTCAATGGGGACGGGAACATCAGCAGTTCGGAAGACCGGGAATGGGTCGAGGACCTGGCCCCCGAGTTTTATGGGGGTTTGGGCAATACCCTAAGTCTGGGAAACCTCACGTTGGATGTCTTTTTTCAGTTCAAAAAGCAACAAGCTTTCAATACGTTGCGGTTCGGGGTCATTCCCGGCCGCAAAGGGAATGCCCCTGCCGACCTGTACGACCGTTGGCAGCAACCTGGGGATATGACCCCATTCTCAAGGGCCTATAGCGGCTTGGTGCCCACAGGAGGACTGGACAATTTTCACCAGCAAAGCAATGTTGCCGTTTCGGATGCCTCCTTTGTTCGGTTGCGGAACATTTCCCTGAACTATAGAATACCCCAATTGGAACAGGGACTTGATATCGATGTCTACCTCCAAGGACAGAACCTTTGGACCATAACAGGCTATAAGGGGCCGGACCCCGAGCAGCCGGCCAGTACGAGGTTGCCGCCATTACAACAGATCACCCTAGGAATCCAACTCAGTTTTTAACTCTAAACCATTAGTATGGAACGTTTCAATAAAAAAATATTTGGAAAAATAGGCCAAAAAATGACCATGGGTCGCATGCATCATTTGAAAATACATGGAATCCTATTTTTCGTTTTGATGCAATTCGGATGTACCGATTTTGTGGATGTAGATCCCCCAAAGACTACCTTGGTATCGGAAACCGTGTTTGATGATCCCTCCACAGTGGAATCCGCATTGGCCAATCTTTATTTTGGAATGCGGGAACAGGGGATGGTGTCCGGGTCAACCGGAGTGACACCGGGACTGGGAATATGCGGCGATGAATTGGACTATTATGGTTTCAGTGCCGATTTGATCCAATTGTACCGGAATGATGTACTGGCAGGAAATGGGATCACAACCAATTGGTGGCAACAGGCATACCACCATATTTATGGAGCCAATGATATTATACATGGTTTGGATGGATCAAATGCGCTGACCGTGGATGAAAAAAATAGGTTTCTGGGGCAAGCCATGTTCATCCGGGCGTACGTGCACAGCCAATTGGCATTGGTTTTTGGGGATGTGCCCTATATCACCTCTACCGACTATTTGGAAAACGGTAAGGTATCCCGAATCCCTGTATCGGAGGTTTATACCCATATCATTGGAGATCTTACACAGGCTGCTGAGGTATTGGAAGGAATTGATTTTAACTCTGGTGAAAGGGTATTGGCCGATCTAGATGTGGTCAAAGCCTTGTTGGCGCGGATGTACCAGTATGTTGGGAACTGGGAAATGGCGTCTTCCTTGGCATCAGACCTTATTGGGCGCTATTCCTTGGAAGAAGATCTTGATAGGGTATTCCTTAAAGATTCGCAAGAAACGATATGGCAGCTTAAGGCCGATTTGGAATACCCATTGAACACAAGGGAAGGCGAACAGTTGATCATCCGGTCCATTCCAGGTCAGTCCTATGCCCTAACGGAAGAATTACTTTCTGCCTTTGAAGCGAATGATTTGAGAAAGGACCATTGGGTCGGCAGCATGTCGGATGTGGACGACACCATTACCCTTTATTTTGCGCACAAATACAAGGCCGATATCAACGAACCTGAATCCTTGGAGTATTCCATTCTGTTCCGATTGGGGGAACAATATCTGATCCGTGCTGAAGCTAGGGTACACCTAGGGAATTTGATTGGGGCACAACAGGATCTCAATATGGTCCGATACCGTGCCGATTTGCAGGGGACGACCGCCACAACCCCAGAGGAGTTACTTGAGGCCATTCTTAAAGAACGAAGCATCGAACTGTTCACCGAACAGGGACTGCGTTGGTTCGATCTCAAACGGTCTGGTAAGGCCGACCAAGTGATGGGCGTTTTGAAACCCAATTGGCAGGCGTCCGATGTACTGTTGCCCATTCCCGAATCCGAGTTGGAGGCCAATCCCAATCTATTGCCACAAAATGAGGGTTATTGATCACGTTTCCAGCGATGTGCATTGTGGCAAGGGCATACGCTGCAAAGGAAACCATTACAATTTGATGCTGAATATGATACGCTCGATAATATGGATAGGTGCGGTGCTACTTCCCATAATGGTATTGGCCAACTATTCGGATTCAAATCCTTTATATGGACAAAACAGTGGATTTCAGGAAGGGAAGGGTTCATTTCTTACGGCTACGTTGGTTGATGATAGGCTTTTTCTGGACATTCCCAGAGAAGTCTTGGATCGTCCTGTTTTATTTGTTCGTTATGGTCAGGGCACTGATCGAATGTTTTTGCAGGTGGTCTGGTCAGTGGAAGGGGACAAGTTACTCTTGAAGGTGCCTGCCATCCGGTCCACTGCAGGAATTACAATTCCCATACGACCAAAACTTTCCATTAAGGAAAACATCCTGGCCATATTTCCTTTTGATAAGGGAAAGGATAACCCGGAAATGCTTACGGTGGACATAACAGACTTGGTGTTGCACCATTCGATTGAATGGGAGCCGGGATATAAGGAAACAATGGTCCCCGAGCTTACGATGCTGATGGGTGCCAAAAATTTGACCGATGAAGTGGTCATCAAGATCCGAAAGGGTTTGATTGTGAGAGGATCCAAAATCGCAGTGCCCACTTTTTTTGGGTTCTCCCCAATGCCGGAACCCATGAAGGCAAGAAGGTTTGATTTTCGCATGGGATTCTATGACGAGGAGACCTCGGGCATACATTTCCATATGCGAAATAGTCTGGCCAACATTGCCAGATGGCGTCTGGAAAAGAAGCATAAGGATCAAAAGCTCAGTGTTCCCATAAAACCCATCACCTTTTTGATTTCCCCTGAGGTTCCCAAAAAGTGGAGACCCTATGTCAAGGCTGGGATCGAGGAATGGTTGTCGGCCTTTGAGTCGGCTGGCTTCAAGGATGCGTTGGTAGTCAAGGAGGTTGACAGTCTGGATGAATGGACGGCCCATAGCATCCGTTCCAATATCGTGCATTGGCCAGAAAAAAAATACATGAGGGGTTCCGAATATGAGGATTATGGGGGAACCGTGGCTAGGATCATGGATTTGGGGACCGGGGAAATCCTACGTGGTGACATCTTTATTGGGGCCTCGGAACGAACCGCAATGGAAAAATACTTTGTCCGTATGGCACCCTTGGATAAAAGGGCCCAACAATTTCCCTTGCCGGATGAAATTGTGGGTGCCATGTTCCAAGTGACCACGGCCCATGAAGCGGGTCATATTTTTGGGCTCAAGGATGCCAACTACGGGGAATATACCTATCCATGGGACAAAATGAACGATAGTCTATGGCTTAGGAAGATGGGGTATACGCCAAGCATCATGAATTATACCCGACCATCGAACCTTCCCCAACCAGAGGACAGCATTCCGCCTTCTCTTTTGGTCCAAAAAGTAGGTCCTGCCGATAGGTACAATATCCAATGGGCCTATACGGAATTTCCAGAGGCTCTGTCCACGGAGCAAGAAAGTAGAGCCTTGGAAAAAATGATCCGGTGGCAGGATTCCGTTCCTTGGTATCGGTTCAACAATGCCATATTCGAAACCCTTGGGCCTGGAGCCTCCAATGAAGTGGTGGAGACCAATGATCCCGTCCGTAGCACTGAATTGGCCTTAAAGAATCTGGAAAGGGTAATCACACTTTTGCCCAAGGTGACCGAGGATCAAAAGGATAATGCGATATTGGGCCGTCTATATGAAAAGACCGTGGAGCTGTGGTACAACCATATGGTACATGTTTCGACACTGATAGGGGGTTATGACATCCATTACAAACCCTTGGGCCAACAAGGGAAAATGTACACACCGATACCTTGGGAAAAACAATCGGAAGCAATTGATTTCCTATTGGTCAATGCCTTTAATCCACCTGCTTGGTTGATCCAACCCAGTTTTCATTCAAAAACAAGGTTTTCCACCTTTCCGGATAAGGTCATGGAATACCAACAAAGGCTATTGCCTGAGCTGATTTTGGCACCTCGATTGAAGCGCCTGGAGTATATGGAGCGTAGTCTTGCCTCCGAAAGTTTGATACGGACTTATCTGGATGAATTGCAATCCGGACTGTTTTTGGAATTGCAATCTGGACAGACAACTGTGGATGGAAGAAGGCAAGCTGTCCAAATCCTTTTTATTGAACAATTGATCATGATTGTAAATCAAAAAAGACCTGGATTGGATCCCCAACAACGCTTTTTTGCACATTCCGATTATATTAAAGCTCTTGTGATGGGTCAATTGATGGATTTGGAAAAAGCCATCGAGAAGGCGAGCGAAAAGCGGTGGGACGCAACTTCCAATGGGCATTGGCAACGATGCCTACAGAAGATCAATGGGATGTAGGCCATTGTTAAATGAACTTCATGGACTTGGACCAATAGCCCTGGTTTATGTAAGTATGTTGAATTAGTGAAAAAGGTGCCTCGGGAGAGGCACCTTTTAAATGACATTGTGAACAAAGCAAGGTTATTCCTTGTGCAATTGTATGCTTCCAAAATTTGGAGCGGAATACAATTGATAACCGTCATAAAGACAGGGATTTTCCCCATCCTCACCACAGCCTTCTTCCGCTGTGGCGGACTTCCATTCTTGGTCAACAGTGTCATAATAATGCGCAATCTGAAGGATAGTTTTGTCCTCAGTGGCAAATGCCAGGCCGACCGCTAACAAAATGGCGAAGGCCGGCAACACAAGTTTTAAAAAATTAGATTTCATAATACTTCGTATAAAAGTTAATACCTACTCTTTTCTAGGTTTTCGGCTTCCCCTACTGTACAGATTTTTGAGTTGCTTGGATGTTGTTTTGTTTTTTTGACCAAAGAATTCCCAATAGGGCAAGGATCATAAAGGAAATATTCAATAGTATGTGGTCCTTCCATCCCAAGGCTGAAACGACTCCGCCACAGGAACAGGGGATAGAATTACTGAATTGTAGCACTGCTATAATGTAACCTGTGAATAGTAACATTAGTACCAAGCTTCCATACAGTCCGATAAGGCGGTACCCATGGAACAACAAAAGGCCTGCAATCACCAGCTCCAGAAATGGGATGCCCCAGCTGATCCATTGGGCATAAGGGGCTATATAAGGCATCCGTTCCAATCGTAACCGGAACACTCCAAGATGCATCAATTTGCTGCTGGCAGTATATACAAACAGAATAATGTACAATATGGCAATCGCAACAACAACATTGTTCTTATGAATATGGAACAGTTTCATAGTTTCTGGGTCTCTTGGGATAAATACCTTTTTTGGGGAACCTATAAAAATATCTTAACGAACGAAATGGACTACGAAGCTATTCAAGGCCAACGAAATAGAAAATGGCAAAACACGGGAATCGTTTGGCAAAACCCGTTATTTTAGAATATTTTTCATCGGTGTACCTTCCGTGAATCCCTTCATCAAATGGATTTGTATCCACACTGTCACATTAATACAACTCATTGTCCTATGGCCATTAAGGAAACCATACGGGCATTTGGTCAAAGTGTAATGGACCAGATCAACGAGCTTCCCAATAGTTTTGAATTTGGAATTCTTCTTTGAGCCCTGGTCCGAAAGATCCCATTCCAATCGAAATATATAATATCCACATAGGAGGGAAGCCCCACATTCCGTATCCATCCAAGTTTTATTCTATATGCCATGCCCCATGTCCCTGCGGAAGTTGAAGACCCTTCCCTTCGGTCCGGGCGTTCAACCCCCTCGGAACCGCACATAAAAGCAAGCGGGCGAAAAAACGCCCACTTGCATTTATCTTCCCGCCGCTCGGATCATTCTTTTCCCTACCCATAAAATGGGACTACGACTCCTATTGACCCATGGATCTTCTCATGGGAAAGGGCACCCTGACGGGTGCTTTTTGTGGAAAGGGAGGAAGAAGAAAAGGGTGGATATTTCCTCGGATTACCCTGCCCTGTCCACCCCCTGATCGTATATTTACAATAGTTAATCAATTGTAAAACAGTTAAATACATTGTTTATGAACCAATTTTTTTCATCCCTTGAAAAAACGGGGATACGACAGTTGGGCCTGAGCATCACCTATACCGATGGAGAGGTGTCGGTGTCCGTACTGCCCAAGAGCCATGCCGATGACAAGGAACTGAAATCCCTAAGACCATTGAGCCTACGGGCAAGCGTTGAGGAAATGGACAGCAAGTTCTTCGAGGCCGTCCAAAGACCAATGGAGCGCACAAAGACCATGTTCGACAGCGTGGAAGCCTATGAGGCATCCTTGAAAGTTTCCGAGGGCAGGACGGCAAAGGCCAAGAAACAAAAGGAATCCTTGGGCAAGAAGACCACCGCCTTGCAGAACCTTATCAAGGAAAAGGACTTCAACCCGATGAAAGACCATGAGAGGGCGATCAAAGCTGCCAAGGAGATCTTGGCACTAGACCCCGATCACAAAGAGGCCAAAAAGGTCTTGGAGCAGATGTCCCAATATGAATCACCAAACCTTTTCCAAGATGCAGATCGCTAACATAACAAGAAAGTACCTTTTCCTGAACGGTAACAGGGAAAAGATCGAACTGGAGGACATCGACCCCGAAATGGGGCATGAACGGATCATGGAGCACTATTCCGCACTATATCCCGAATTGACCAATGCCAATGTCATGGACAAGGGCATTATCGATGGGTTCCATGAAGTGCACTTCCAATCATTGGCGGGAACCAAAGGTTGAAGATATGAACGTGGATGAATTTTTAAACAAGGGAAAATGTACAGCACCATCAAAGACCATCAACTCACGGGAACTCACGGAGTTCCACAACGACCTGTTCAGGGCGTTCCAACAGGAAAGCCACCGTACAGGGACAAGGCGGATGAAAGCATTGTCAAGAAGGACAGACTGTTTCCTGACCTGAGCGTATGGCCCATTGCCCTGAACGATTTATCGGGGAAATTTTCAGGGGACGGACTTCGCCAATTGGCAGGGCTGATGGTGGAGGCCACCCGAAAGTTCACGGGGAGCATCGATTCTTGGAGATTTGACAAGGGGGACAGTCTGCAAGACCTTATCCTTAGATGTGCGAACAGGCTCAGGGACAGGGCAAGGGTCGATCTGATCGATGTGTACCGCAACTGTGACGGGGAGTTGGAACTTGACCTCAAACGGTACATCGGGAACAAGGGCAATATCTACTGTATCAACCTAAAGCCATTGTATGGAATGAAGTGCAAGAGCAGAAAATTGTTCGATATACTCCTATCCTTTATCAAGGGACTTCCCTTTGATTCGATCTTCGATACGTGTGAGGACAGGATCGACTGGATATGGACTTTTTTGATCGAGGAAATGGCATATTGCAGGGAAGCCCCCAATGAGGATTATGGGGAGAGATTGAAAGGTTCGGTGGACTTCCTTACACGGTACGAAAAGAAGTACAATGATTTTCAGGTAACGGACTGGAAATCCCGATTGGAAAGCTACAGACCCCAAAAGGATGTATATAGGAAGCTAAAAGAACTCCTTTTGGCCTCGGAAAAGTTGGATTTTCAGGTGGTACAACGGGTATCCGTCCGTGATGGATATGAGAGCATGGTCGATTTTTACCATACGTTCTTGATAACCGATGATGGCGAGAGTGAATTTACCCGATCGTACATCAACATGCTCAATGATTGTTCCAACGAGTACGACCTGCTCTCCACCTATGCCCATGCGACCGTAGGTAACGATGGGATAGGGGAATTTGAGGAGGGACTGGAGGAAAAACTAAAGGAAGTGGAAAACTTTATTTGTGAACTGAACGAACTGATAGAACGGATTTGATATGGAAAAGATCATGGAATTGGACATGGACGAACATTTGGTGCCAAAATTTGCATTGATAGGCTATGCCAGTACACCAAGTCATTACAGTACGGAGCATTATTTTGCCTACCATAGGATAGTCGGGGAATGTCTTACAGCAGGTATGCCCCTGACCAAGGACACCGCACGGAACCTCTTCAGGTGCTTGGAAGGGGAATTGATAAAATTCTCCTTTAAGGGATTGTTGCCCAAAAACCTTGTCCACTTCGGCTTTAAGGGCGATTTGCATTTGGTGTGGATCGTCCACCCAAAACGGCACACCCTGTATTTTGATGAAAGGATGGGCATCCCGATAGGGCAGTACCCCCTCCCCAAACTGGTCTTTTCGTTGAAAGGGAACACGTTGAACGTATTCGCATTAAAACGGAGCGATGCCCTTGACGGGGATACTGTATTGTATCATGCCCCCTTGCCCAATGTCAATGCACGTGGCAGGGTCTGCATGGGCAATGTTTCCATGGACTATGACGGATTCGAGCATTATGAGGACATCATGGGGTTTATGGAAAAACAGTTCTTTTCCTCGGTGTTCACGGAAACCCACCATAATGACCTGATCAAGGGAAACCTTGTGCAAACGATGAAACGACTCAATGGAAAACAGCGTTTCGACGATACCCTGCTCATTGCGAACAACATGACCATAAAACAACTCTATGAAAGATAGGATACATATCGCCCCCAATTATTTCTTCGACCCCACGCACCCGATCACAATCTCGTTGATAGGGGTAGGAGGAAATGGCTCCCTTATGCTCGCAAGGTTGGCAAGGATGGATCACGCCCTTCGCCAAACGGGACATCCCGGACTGCACGTCAGGGCATTTGACGGGGATGTTGTCGAACCCATGAACATCGGAAGACAATTGTTCACCCCCCATGACCTTGGACAGAACAAGGTGGTCAATGCCCTGACCAAGATCAACCGTGCCTTTGGGCTGCAATGGGAAGGAATACCGATGAAGGCCATGACCTTTGGGGATGACATCAGATCGAACATCATCGTGACCTGTGTGGACAATGCCAAATACAGGACGGCACTTTCTTTGGCCTTTAGGCACCCCCATAGGGGTTCTGAACATAGGACAATGTTCTACTGGCTCGACATCGGCAATAGCAGGGACACGGGGCAGTTCGTTCTTGGTAGCTTGTTCGAGGAAGATAGAAAATTGGGTGATGGTTCTTTGGAGTGCGTAGGCAGACTGAGGAAGATTACCGACCTTTTCCCAAATTTAGAAGACCATGATACCGAATCCCAACAGGGAAGGGGATGCGCCTACGCCGATCGGTTGATGGAGCAGTCCCTGTATATCAATGATGTCTTAGTGGCACACGCATCGGACTGTCTGTTCAGGTTGATGTCGCACAGGCAACTATCCGTCCACGGGGGATTTGTGAACCTCAAATACGGAACGGTCAACCCCATAAAAGTCTAAGGGAATATGAAGGATAATAAAGAAGTGTTCATAAAGGCATCCAATTATTGGGCGATCCATGATCTTGCCCTGTTGGGAAACTGGAGCAGGGTACAGGGAACAAAACTACAGGCCCTTTACCATCTTGTACAGTGCAGGGGCAAGGTCTTGGACGGCCCTTATGACAGTAGGTACAAAGGGATAAAGGTGCTGGAATATGGGGATGGGTGTTACATTGGCTTTATCCGTATCGCTTACAAAGCAGACACTTTTTTCCCCTGTAAACTCCATGTGGTAAGCATACAGGAACTGATGAAAAAATGAACGGAAAAAGACTCGGTATCGAAGTTGTCCCATCGGTCATTTATAGGATTTTTGCGGGCCGATTTTTCATATAACAGAAATCGAATTTAAAATCAAAGAATATGGCATTTTCGGAACTTTACAATGACCTTCCCCTGGTGGGTTTTCTTTGGGTGGCTCTATACACTTATTTGGGGATCCTGCGCATCAAACGATTGTTGAGGTTGCCATTCCTATTGGTGATCATCCTTATCGGGCTTATCCCAGGCATCTGGTTTGTCCTTCCCATATTTGCCGTTTTTGAACTGACCATGCAGATTATGAGGGTGCTTATTTATTTCAAGTTGATCTGAACCTTCCCGTAAAAGTCACTATCCTTCACAGCCTTCCTTTTTTCTCCCTTTCCATTGTTGAATCGCTCCTTTGACAAAATAGCAACCAATGACAATGCTATGAATTCTTGATGGCAGAAATGTAAATAGGGGCCTTGTTGCTATTAAATCAATTGTCTTTGTTTGAAAAAATAATAAGGAATACTGATTTTTGGGTCAAGTATTATGTATTTTGAGAACTGTTTGAACAAAACCAAGGGTTTGGTAGATTTGGTGGAAGCATGTTTGTCCATTAGTAAAGGATCGGGACAAATCTATTATCCAATTGGAAAGTTGCAAACCGTAAGGAACAATTGTGGTTTTGAATATGGGTTGAAAACTACTGTTTTTATGTATGGAACCACGCTAAAGCATTCATATGGCAGAAATTGTTTACGACATATTGAATTTTGATAAGCCTATTGGCGAAAAGACTTTTCGGGACACGTTGAATGAGCTTGGGGGTAAAGACTCCAACACCTTAAAAACAGTCCTATCCAAAGAACAGTTGAACTCGCTTGTGGCAATCTTATTCGCTTATGGCCTCCACTATGATGAATTGGTGGAGGAAAAACGCCAACGTTTTTTAAATACCCTCATTGAGAAAAAGCTCCCGTTGTTTCAAGTGTCCCAAACATTCGCCGGACACCTATTGAACAATTTGGACCAAGGATCCGAGGCCGAGTTCCAACAGCTACTCCAAATGGAACACAACATTGAGAAAATTCTTTCAAATGAAAGGTTATTGGATTTTGTTGAACTGGAACTTCTGGATCCCGTTACTACTTTTCGAAAATGGGAATATGGCCGTTTCGCCTTGGCTTATATGATATATTATTTTTTTAGTGATGTCAAATGGGACAAAATTGAAAAGATTTCGAAGATGGAGGATTGCCTAAAAAGAATAGGAAAAAATTTGGATAAAAAGGAAGGGAACTTGGATTCCCAAGAAAAACTGTTCCTGCAAACTATGGTCAAGGGAATGTTAATGCCAGAAAAGACAAACATGGCTGAATTTCTGCTTGTTGGTTCCTATGTGCAAGAAAACATGATGGGGCTTTCTTCAAGGATAAAGGATTTGTCCAAGATATTGGAAAGTGCCGTCCAAAAGGAAATATCAAGACAAAAGGGTAAGGAAGGGCCAAATCTATGATCGGTTCGGATGTATTGCTCAGACATCTCCAAAAGTTGGGTGAAGAGGAGGAACCCTTGATAGGGGGCAATCAATACACCCTTTCCCAAGTCAGGTTGGCCGAAAGAATTGTCCATGACCTTCGATATGATTTGGAAAAGGCCACAAGAAAGCCTAAACTATCTAGAAGAAGGGCTTTTATTGTCATATTGGAAGAATTCTACTATGACGTACCTGAGTATCCAAGTGAACTTACCCTTGATGGTGTACATAGAAGGGCCTCACAACGGTTTGAATATATGAATCGCAATATCAAAGGGTTTACAACCCCGACAGAAATCCATCCCAAAAATCCATGCACGTATTATGAGGACAATACCCATGGAAAGGCTAGATATAGGGTTGCATTGAAGTATTTGGTAGAAGGGTTCGATACGTATTTTCAAGAACCCAATGCTGAAAATTCACTAAGGTTTATATATAGGGAAATAATGCTTTGTTAATGTTGGAGGCGAACGTGAATCGATTCATGAGCTTTTAATTTGGGCATCTACAACATTGAAAATGAAATTCGTGAAAAGTTATTCAAAACAGATCACTGAATTATTATTTGATGAGTTTCCTCAATTTCCTTTGCAACGATTTTAAGAAAATAATTTCCTTTTTGTATGTTAGATACATCCAATGTTGATTCTTCCCCTAAATTGCCAAAATATTTTTCTTTAATCAATAGCCCGCTAAGGTTGTATAGTTCCGCTCTAAAAGGTTCTAATTTGCTCGAATTTTGGATTTTAACATCTAAATCGGCATCAATCCTTTTAATATATAGTTGACTGTTTGCCGGGTTGGGATAAACGAAGGTTGAATGATTGCTTCTGTTACCAATTTGGGTACAATCAACATATTCGACTTCAAAACCTGCCCATGAACTAGTACCGCAAGCATTTGTGGTTCTAACCTGAAATTCATACCATCCCTGCGATGGAATATAGTTTATAGTTCCTGTATTATATTGTCCTGGCGGAGAGGTATAGACAACAGTTAGATTTGGATAGCTTCGAAGACGGTATTGATAAGTTGTATTTGCAGTATTCGGATAAATCTGATACGTATTACCCGTATGGCTAGTACATAGATATTCTTCACCATCAGCCCCGTTAGAAAACGAAACATTATTTATAGGAGCTAAACCTACACTGACATTCTTTGAAATTACTTGAGTGGTTCCACATGAAGGATTTAAAGTAGCCGTAATTACAGCTGAACCTGTAAAACTACCAATTCTTGTAAATGTGGTCGATGATTGGCCTTGGGTAAAACTAAGGGCGTTTGATGGGGATACAGACCAGGTAATGGATCCACCATCCAATTCAGCAACCTCCATAGTGGCTGAAGGACAAAACATTGATGGCCCTTCAATTATGGGAATAGTTTGTTGAAGTGCCGCTTGAGCATTTAGTCTACCATGTCCTAGATTGTTATTGAAGCCAGTACCTGTCGCCGTAGATTTCAATATATTGCTCACTTGGGATTCTGTCATACTCGGCTTATATGATAACATTAATGCCACAACACCGGCAACTTGAGGACAGGCCGCGGATGTTCCTCCAAAATTATTGACATAATTCCCACCATTGTATCCATTAGCTCCCTGCCTATCTGTGGTTCTTATATCGCCAAGAAGATTAGTATTGCCTGATGGGGCAACAATGTCCATTTCAGGTCCCCTGCTACTGTACGCCCAAAGATTCCCGTTCCTGTCGACTGCACCGACGGTTATAACACCCGCTACGTTTCCGGGAAATGCTACAGCACCACCACTATTGCCAGAAGCAAAGACCACTATAGAGCCTTTACCGTTTCTTCCTTGAGATCTAGCTCTACCAATAGCTTGGGTTATTGCATCACTGGAAGGATATCCCCATGAATTGCTCAAAACATCTGACTCGCCCTCATCCCATGCCCAGTCAATGGCATCTCTGATTTGGCCTGCCGTGACAAAGGGTACAGAAATATTGATGGGTACTATTTCAGAGCAAGGTGCGATTCCTGCAATCCCCTCATTATTGTTTCTTGTTGCTGCAATAATACCTGCACATGCCTGACCATGCTCTGCCCCGGCTAAAGGTGCACCATTTCCATTGGGGTTGCCTATGGTATATCCGTCAACGACCCTTCCATCAATATCAGGATGATTTTCAACACCATCATCTATTACTGCAACCCGAACATTGGCGAGTCCTGTTGTAATTGCCCATACCTCTGGGGCATTTATGTCAATTCCAGGCGTTCCTCCGAATTGCCCTGTATTGTTTAAATAATATTGGTCAGGATATAAGGGGTCATTTTGAAACATCTTTAGCTTGCTGATAAAGTTTGGGTGACTATATTCTACATGACCCGTTTCGTACAACTTATTCGCAATTTGGAATATTTTGGAATAATCTTTTACTGTGGCAGTGTAACTGCCATAAGACTTATTTGTTACTATCAATAGGTTGTCGCAAATTTTATTGATCTCTTCAATGGTTACGCCTTCCTTTGGTCGAAATAAAATCTCTCCTGTTGGAATTATGGAACTCCCATCTTCGTTGAAATAAGCAAATATCCTGTTAGCAGCTAATGAAATTAATTCTTCATTAACTTTTGAGTTTTTGCCATCAAATTCTATAATTACAGTAGTACTGTTTATTCGATCAATTTTTTTAACACCTTGCATCTCTTCAATACGATTCTTGATATTGGTGCCTTCTTCAATGTTTGCAACTATTTTAGAATTATCCTGAATCAAGGGATTTTTTTGATTTCCTGACCAGTAATATTCCTGTGCCAATAAAGGCGAATTGACTCCCATATAAAAAAGTAGCAATACGATTGAAAAATTTCTCATAAGCTGATATTCTAAGGCTCTATATTGGTCCTGATGGTTTGGTAAAAGAATTCGGGAGAGTAGTTTGCGGTGCAGGCCCCATCTGGAAATTCAGCTCTTTCGATATCCATATTTATCTTTAAACCTTCTGTTCGCATTTCTTCAGGAAGGTTGGTAATGCCTATTATTTTTAGGGATGTATTGGATTCTGTACTTATTGTGTTTTCCAATTCCACCTCATAGACAAAACCGTTGTCCATGGTTTGACAGGTTGCCTGGCCTTTTACAATGGCAACTACATTTTTTAAGGCCTGTTCATTTACATCATCATCGTTTGAGCAGCTTATGAGCATAAGTAAAACTAAGAAGGTATATAATCCTGATATTCTCATGACTTAAAGATAATTATAATTTATATATAAAGTAATTTCCTACATAAAACATTAACTCCTATTTAAAAGACTGAGCACCTTACAATTGGTTGCGTTGAACTCGTGAACCTATAATGCATTGTTGGTGCAAAGAGTATTTAAATTATACCTCAAACGCTCTGCATCGAGGTAGTTCATTTTCATTTCAAAAAATCATCATCAAACTTATTTTGTTCTTTTAGGTTAGAGGGATTCATAATTAGAGTAGATGAACATTGATTATGTTACTTTCCCTTTCTATGGAACTCGCTGTTATGTTTTGGTTTATTTTAAAACATCCAACAGATTTGCCGTACAAAAGTCCATGTACGGCAAATCCTTTCTAAGAAATCCATAGGCCATAGGTTTGCCATATAGTTGATCGGAGGTCACGAAGCAAGTTGTGTTTTTGCTAACAAAAACCCTGCGCACCTTGTTTGCAGTTTGCCTTGTGATCCGTTAAATCATTTGAAATGGGAAGGCCAAAAAAAGAACTTGGGTTATTAAAAACAATACAGGTCAATGTCAGGATGACTGCTGCTGATCATTCCAAAGTTTCCGTTAATGCAGAAACCATCGGGCTGTCCGTTGCCGAATATATCCGAAGAAAATGTACGGGAAAATCCTTGCCGAATAAAAAGATAACCCCATTGGACAGGAAACTCTTTGTCGAGTTGAGCCGGGTGGGAAACAACCTGAACCAACTTGCCAGGGTCTCAAACTCAGGTATCCGTGACCCGTTCAATATCATTAAACAATTGGAGGAGGTAAAAATGCTGTTGCAACAGCTCAAATCAAATATAGCGAACAATGATAGGTAAGATAACCATAGGAAAGGATTTTTACGGTGTTCTTGCCTACAATGAGAAAAAGGTAAGCGAAGGTGTAGGGTATGTGATCGATTCCAATATAGAGTATTCCACAGCGGTAAACATGACACAGGAATTCAATTTGATCAGGCAATTGCGTCCGGGACTTGGGAATGCGGTCCTTCATGTTTCCTTGAACCTGCCGTACTCTGACCAATTGGACGATAAAGAATTTGCTTCATTGGGATGCGACTATCTGATGAAAATGGGTTTCGATAACAACCAGTTCATTATGTACCGCCATACCGACACAGAACACGAACATATCCATATAGTGGCCAATAGGGTAAGGTATTCGGGTAAGATAACAAATGATAGTAACATTAAAAGAAGAAGCCGGGAAGTGCTCAATGATCTGGAAAGGAATTATGGACTAACCCAAATTTCAACAAAAGCCGGTGCAAAAAAATCACTTGACCAAAAGGAAATAGAGAAAACCCTGAGAACAGGCGATTTACCTATCAAACTTATCTTACAGGAGCGGATTGGTTTGGCAATTTCAAGGGCAACGGATACAAATGAATTTGTCAAATTACTGAAAGAGCTAAGTATATCGCCAAGATTCAACATTAGCAAAACCACAGGAAGGGTTTCGGGCATTTCTTTCAACTATCAGGGCATAGTATATAAAGGCAGTACCCTTGGTAAAAATTTTTCATGGAACAGTATCGTAAAACAAATCGATTATGAGCAAACAAGAGACCGTTCAGTTATACTATCGGCTAATGGAAAAGAACGAGGAACTGATCAAGCTGACGAAGGAAACGTTGAAGGAACAGTCAAGGTTGAACCAAGAAATAATGGGACTGCAAAAGGCACTCGAAATTCTGCTCAACAATCAAAAAGTCATGTGGGAGAAATTAAGGAAAATGGAATAGTCGAGTCTTTAATGGATGAATCGGAATGGAATCCTTTTAAGCTGGAACTTACTGACCATGGTGCCAGAAAAAAGTCTAAAAGAAAGAAGAAAAGAAAGGGATTGAACAAATAAATCGAATCAGAGTGTCGTAAAATTCAATGGGCAATCAAGTAAACATACAACCCCTTAATCTGACCGGTAAGGCGTTTTGCGAAAAGCTTGGTGTATCGTACAATGGACAGATCATGCAGGCTTTACGGGATCTAGGATTAGTCAGTTTTTTCAAAGTTGGCAAAAAATACCTGTATGCTTATGAAGACATTTATTCGGTCAATCAAAAACTCAGAAAGGGGGAAATATCCATAAGAGTGGACAAAGGGTATTATATCACTATTAATGAAGTAGTTTAAGTATTGCATGAAAAGCACTTCAACCGAACAATCGATTCATTTCTTCTGCTTCTTCCTTATGGTAAAAATCTTTTAAATAATGCTGTGTGGTGGACAATTTGGTATGCCCCAATAGTTTGGAGATCATTAACAACCCAGTATCTTTTTTTACCGCAAAGTCGGCGAAGGAATGTTTTGCCATATGCATATTTACCCATTTTCCTATTTCTGCTTTTTCACAAGCATTACGCAATGACCGGTTTATAGCATTATTGGCAATATATAATTTGTGTTCTATTTCTTCTGCATTTTTATTGTCCATTCCATAAAGGGGAGGAAAGATAAAAGTATTGTTTCTACCTTTATAATTTTCTAGTATAGCCACAGCCTTAGGAGTCAAAGGCAAAGTTCTTTTTGCACCGGCTCTAGTTCTGGATTTGCCCATAGTATATACGATTTCATTTCCGGCAATGTTTTCCCATTTAAGCTTGCATATATCAGAAAATCTCATGCCAGCCGTATAGAAGGAAAATAGGAACATGTCCCTGGCTTTGATCATCCCTTTGAATCTTACAGGGATTTCCAATTCTGAAAGTTTGGTGATTTCTTCAAAAGTCAATGAGTCTTTTTCAACATTCTCAGTTACTATTGTATAGCCTCTTATGGGATTTTCCTTTATAACACCCATTTTCATTGCTTTATTTAGAACTGCGTACATTGACTTGAAATTCGAGGCGACGGTATTAATTTTATTCCCTTTTTCAAGCATCCATTTTTCATAATCCTTGGCGAATTGTACGGAAAGATCGGAGAATGAAACGTAGCTCGAGAATTTTTTTAGTTTTTGGATGTACTTCTGTTGTGTGTTGGCAGTGCGGATTTTACCTTTTAACCTAGCTTCATCGACTATTTGTTGATAGAAGTCCAAAAAAGAACTAGTATCATACTTCTTGTTATTCTTATAAAGAAGGAGCAAGCGTTTGGCTGAAATCCCTTTATTATTGTAATAGATTTGTTGAACAGAGATCAATAAGGATTGGAGATTGGCGTTCAGTTTTTCTTCAAGTGGATGCCTTTTTATTTTTTTCTTTTTGTCGTCCCACTGGTTTTTTAGTACGGATATTCCAGAGTCAATATACTGGACATCCTTTTTAGAAGTCTCAAGTTTAAGTCTTATTAATTGGGTTCCGTTCTTTTTTAAATAAGAGGAAAGATAATAGTTGAAATTCATTAGTTCGGTATTAGTTCGGAATATGCATAAATATAATGAAATATAAACGATTATAAACAATAAAAGCCTCTATTGATATAGAGGCTTTTACGCGTATTTAAAGGGTGTGATCGTATTTATTCCTGCATGGTGTGGTACACGTTCTGTACATCATCATCTTCCTCTATTTTTTCCAGCAGTTTCTCCACATCGGCGACCTCTTCTTCGTTCAATTCCTTGGTTACTTGCGGAATTCGGTCAAAGCCGGATGAGATAATTTCAATTTCCCGGGATTCCAATTCTTTTTGAATGGCGCCAAAGTTTTCAAAAGGGGCATAAATGTGGATCCCATCTTCATCCACAAAGACCTCTTCGGCACCAAAATCGATAAGTTCAAGCTCCAATTCCTCAGGGTCCAATCCTTCACCATTGATCGTGAAACTACAGGTGTGGTCGAACATAAACTCAACCGATCCCGATGTTCCCAAACTACCGTTACATTTATTAAAATAACTGCGGATGTTCGCCACTGTACGCGTATTGTTATCGGTTGCGGTCTCGATTAGAACCGCAATTCCATGGGGTGCATAACCTTCAAAAAGCACTTCTTTGTAATCCCCTTGGTTTTTGTCCGAAGCCCTTTTTATGGCTCGTTCAATGTTGTCCTTGGGCATGTTGACCGCCTTGGCGTTCTGGATTACCGCACGAAGCTTGGCATTGGCATCAGGGTCAGGTCCACCTTCCTTGACCGCCATTACAATATCTTTTCCAATTCTGGTGAAGGCTTTGGACATAGCTGCCCAACGCTTCATTTTCCGTGCCTTTCTAAACTCGAACGCTCTTCCCATAAAGTCTTAAATTCTGGATGAGCGCAAATTTAGCAAAAAAAGTACCTGTGTCAAGTTGATTGTTTTTAACCCTACGCTACAATATCTTCAATAGTTTTGGCAAGGTCGATGTCCTTTTGTGTTACGCCGTTTGCATCGTGCGTGCTCAACTTAACCGTAAGATTGTTGTACACATTTTCCCAGTTGGGATGGTGTTGTTGGTTTTCACATTCAAATGCGATACGCGTCATCATGGAGAAGGCCTCTTTAAAATCTTTAAAGGTGAAAGACTTCTCGATCATATCGTCTTTTAATTCCCAGCCTGTTAGGTTTTTGAGGGCTGCTTCTATTTCATTGGTGTTCATCTTCTTCATGTCTCTATGTTTTCCTAGAAGATAAACAATTAAATAGGGAAAAGAAAACTATACGGGAAGATGATGGTCGATTATCTCCTGACAGCTAATACGTAAATTTTTAGGAAGTAAGTTATCCTTGGGCAAAGCCGCCAAGTAGCGATCCTCGTTGGTGGTGTAGACCCGCTTGTAAATAGGATGGTAATTTCCCAAGTGTTCGATTACCTCTTTGATGAATTCCTCATGCTGAATAAGGTCGCTACTGCCCAAATGGTAAATACCCGTTTTGTTCCTGTTGATGAGGTAGTGTATTTGTTGGGTCAGCCGATCATCGTTGGTAACGTTAATGATCAAATTAGGAAAAACTTCAATAGGTTCATTGTTCGCTATATTTTCCTTGATTTCCTTGATTCTGGGCGAGGAGTTACCAAAAACCATGGGGATTCTGAGGATTGCAGTCTTTTCCTTGGGCAACCGCATCATCATGTTCTCAATCTTGATTTTTAATCTTCCATAGACACTTAACGACAAGGTTTTGTCGTGCTCATAGGACGGGAACTTGCTATAGGCGTCGAATACGTTGGCCGATGAAATAAAGTATAACTTGGTATCGGTCTTTATCAAATATTCCATCAAGTGCTGATGGGCCTGTATCTGGGCAGGAAAATTTCCGCGGAGTGATGAAATAATCACATCGGGTTTTACTTGATCGAGCACCTGGAAAATATCATCCTCCTCCAAATCGTACCGAATAAATTGTTTGTTCGTTGCAAAGGAACGGTTGGAGAAGTAGGTGCCGTAGGTATCAAAATAGGAGCAGAGTTCTTTGTATATGGCATTGCCCACAAATCCACTCGCTCCCAATATCAATATCTTTTTTTTATCCAAAGGCTAACTAGGTATTTTTATAAAATGGCAGTTTTACGACCGTTGCAGGAACTTTGTTGATTCTTATTTGAATGAAAATAGGTGTGTCCAACTTAGAGTGTTCCGTGGTCACATAGCCCAAACCAATCCCCTTGGAAAGGGATGGGGACATGGTGCCCGAGGTTACTTTTCCGATTACGTTGCCATCGGCATCCAAAATAGGGTATCCCGCTCTTGGAATGCCGCGCTCCTCCATTTGGAAAGCAACCAGCTTTCGTTTAGAACCAGCTTCTTTTTCTTTTGCAAAATTGGGACTGTTGACGAACTCTTTGGTAAACTTTGTAATCCAACCAAGACCCGCCTCCAAAGGAGAGGTGGTGTCATCAATATCGTTGCCATAAAGGCAATACCCCATTTCCAAACGTAAAGTGTCGCGAGCGGCCAAACCAATGGGCTTGATGCCAAAGTCTGCACCAGCTTCCAATACTTTATCCCACACTTGTTGTACTTCTGAATTCTTGCAGTAGATTTCGAAACCACCTGAGCCCGTATATCCCGTTGCCGAAATGATGACGTGATCGATGCCCGCAAAATCACCCACAACAAAGTTGTAGAAATTGATAGAGGACAAATCCACGGAAGTCAAAGATTGCATCGCTTCGACCGCTTTTGGTCCTTGGATCGCCAACAGCGAATAGTCATCGGAAAGGTTGCGCATGTCCGCGCCAATACTTTCATTGTATTTGGAGATATGTTCCCAATCCTTGTCAATGTTGGATGCATTCACCACCAAAAGATAGGTTTCGTCTTTTATTCTATAAATAATAAGGTCGTCCACAATGCCCCCTGTTTCGTTGGGCATACAACTATACTGCGCCTTACCAACGGTCAATTTAGAAGCATCGTTGGTGCTCACTTTTTGGATAAGCTCCAAAGCGTTTGGCCCTTCGATCAAAAACTCGCCCATGTGGGACACATCGAACACACCTACCGCCTTGCGGACGGTTTCATGCTCAATATTAACGCCTTCATAAGAAACGGGCATCCTGTAACCTGCAAACGGTACCATTTTGGCCCCTAAAGCTTCATGTGTTTTTGTAAGTGCAGTATTTTTCATCCACTTTATTTTTAAGATGGGCAAATTTATAGAATTAATTAAGGATACCCTCACTTTAGGGTATTATGATTTTGCTAAAACTGAATCATTTCAGTCGTAGCAATACGTTCGAAATTTGTATTTTGACAAAAAATTTGAAGCATGTTAAAATTGACCGCAAGCCTTTTATCGGCTTTGTTTTTTGCCACCATGGCAATTTCACAGGATTTGCCGACCGACTATTTATCTGCCGATTTCCATAAAGATAGAAGGGAAGCTGTTCGGGAGAAGTTGCCCCCCAATACCGCAGTTGTTCTTTTTGCCAACGCAGAGCGTAATCGCGCCAATGATGTCGATTACGTATATCATCAAGATCCCAATTTTTATTATTTAACGGGATACAAGGAACCTAATGCCGTATTGGTTATTTTTTCCGAAGAGCAGACCGATGCCTCAGGAAATACCTTTGATGAGATTTTCTATGTTCAGGAAAGGGATGCAAGGGCAGAGCAATGGACGGGAAAAAGACTGGGCGTAGAAGGAGTGAAGGAACAATTGGGATTCAATATGGTCTACAATGGAAGCGAATTTGAAAACTTCCCATTGGATTTTACCTCCTTTGACAATGTTTCATTTGTGGATTTCCAGAATGATTACCGTGATAAATCTGGAAAAGCAGATTTATTTGATCTCATCAAAACCTTTAAAATAAAGGCGAATTATCCGTCGGATTATAACCCTACACGAAACAGTCTATATAAAACAATAGCCACCGCCAATCCCGAAAACAACAACGATGTGGCCGAAACTATTGAACGCTATATGGAGCGTTACCCGGAATTGCAAGAGGATGATATCTTAAACGATTTTGTAGAGACCAATAATGATGAGATCCGTGATGAAATCAAAAACAAGGTACTGGTGATTCAACGTTCCACCAATTTGGATTCCAGTATTTTACCAAAGGTAATGGCGGAATTGCGCCAAGATAAGACCCCAGAGGAAATGAAGCTGTTGAAAAAGGCCATTGAAATTTCTGCGGTTGGCCAAATTGAGGTGATGAAGGCCATGCACCCCAATATGTCAGAAACCGAGATCCAAGGAGTGCACGAATACGTGTATAAAAGATATGGTGCCGAATACGAAGGCTATCCATCCATTGTAGGTGGCGGACACAATGGCTGTATTCTCCACTACATTGAAAATAATAAAACCAAGGTCGGCGATGATTTGGTGCTGATGGATTTGGGGGCGGAATATCATGGCTATACCGCCGATGTAACCCGAACCATACCTGCCAACGGGAAATTTTCACCAGAGCAAAAAGCCATTTATGATATTGTGTACAACGCCCAAGAAGCTGGAATCGCAGCAAGTGTGGTCGGTGCTTCCTTTCGTGAGCCGCACAATGCTGCTTTGCAAGTGGTGACAAAGGGATTGATGGATTTGGGCATTATCAAGGACGCCAAAGAGGCCAGGACCTATTTTCCGCACGGGACATCCCATTATTTGGGATTGGATGTGCACGACCCTGGGACTTATCAAACTTTCAAACCTAACCAGGTTATCACCGTAGAGCCCGGAATCTATATTCCTGAAAACAGTGATTGCGATGAAAAATGGTGGGGCATTGCCGTTAGGATCGAAGATGATATCTTGATTAGCGAGAATGGACCCGTCAATCTTTCTGGGATGGCACCGCGAAAGGCTGAGGAAATCGAAAAAATAATGAAACAACCCAGTCCCTTGGACAGTTTTAAACTGCCCAAGTTGGATTAATCATCAAGAAGAAATTGTTTTAACTCATCGTAAGATGATATTTTATAGGATTTTTTCTCTTTGTCCATCACTTTCATGATCTGGGGCGGAATCTGTGGGCTGATTTCCAAGGTGTCCTCCACAACATCCAAAAATTTGACGGGATGGGCGGTTTCCAAGAAAATACCAAAGGTATTCGGGTTGGATTTCTGATATTCCTTTAGTCCAAGATAGCCGACGGCACCATGGGGGTCCATCACGTAACCAGTTTTGGAATACACCTCTTTCATGATTGCTTTGGTGTTTTCATCGGTAAAGGAGTGGGAGGAAAGACTCTTTTGCAGCGTTTCCATATCATCTTGATACAAATGCCTGATGCGGACGAAATTACTGGGGTCTCCCACGTCCATGGCATTGGAAATGGTTGCCACGGACGGCATGGGTTCGTAGACCCCGCTTTCCATAAACTTTGGTACCACATCGTTCACATTGGTGGAGGCCACGAAGTGTTTGACGGGCATCCCTAATTTTTGGGCTACCATCCCCGCACAAATGTTTCCAAAATTTCCCGATGGTACGGAAAAGACAATTTCCTTTCCTTTAGATTTTGCCTGTTTGTATGCAAATAGGAAGTAGAACAACTGTGGCAACCACCTCGCCACATTGATGCTGTTGGCCGAGGTCAGTTTTTTGTGGTCGGTAATTTCGGTGTCCAGAAAAGCTGTCTTCACCATACGTTGGCAATCATCAAAAACGCCATCAACTTCCATGGCTTCAATATTTTGTCCAAGCGTGGTCAACTGTTTTTCTTGGATCTCGCTTACCTTTCCGCTAGGGTAGAGGATGACCACTTTTACACCATCAACCCCCAAAAAGCCATTGGCAACGGCACCGCCCGTGTCTCCGGAAGTGGCCACGAGAACCGTTACATCTTGTTTTTCACCTTGGGAAAAGTAGCCAAGACAGTTTGCCATGAATCGTGCACCTACATCTTTAAAAGCCATCGTAGGGCCATGGAAAAGTTCCAATGTTCCCACGTTTTCTTCAATATCGACCACGGGAAAGTCAAAATCCAGGGTGTTGGCGATGATTTGTTTCAAAGCTTCATCTGGAATGTCCTCGCTTACAAATTGATGAATGGCCTGGAAGGCGATTTCGTGATCGGACAGCTGCTCGATCTGTTCAAAATAATCAATTGATAGCGGAGTGATGTGCTCTGGAAAATAGAGTCCCTTGTCGGGAGCGATTCCTGCTATCACGGCATTTTTGAACGAAACTTTTATGTTTTGGTTGTTTAGACTGTAGAATTTCATGGATTCAAGCAATTTTCTTTACGCCTTGGCTGTTTACTTTTGAAATATGGATGTCGAAATCCACTCCAATATTTTGATAGGTATTTTTCATGGATTCGGCCACCTGTTTAGCGATTTCCTCGCCTTTGCTCAAGGCAAAAATAGAGGGGCCCGAGCCAGAAATCCCACTTCCCAGAGCCCCTGCTTCCATAGCATTCGCCTTAATGTCATCAAAAGCGGGAATCAAAATGGAACGGATGGGCTCTACGATATGGTCGTGCAGTGAGCGTCCGATAAGATCATAGTCATTTTGGAAAAGCCCAGCAATCAACCCACCCAAATTGCCCCATTGCTGGATGCCCTGCTGCATGGAAATAGTGGTCTTCAATATTTTTCGGGAGTCCGATGTCTTGATCTCGATTTGTGGATGGATCACCGTCGCAAACAACTCTGGGGGTGTAGGTATGGGAACAATGTCGAGGGGTTCGTAACTGCGAACCAAAGTGAAGCCTCCATAAATGGCTGGCGCCACATTATCGGCATGGGCCACATCGCTTGCCAATTTTTCCCCTTGCATGGCAAATTGGACCAGTTCCAGTTTGGAAAACGGTCTGCCCAACAATTCGTTCATGGCCCAAACAGCGCCCGTGGAACTTGCGGCACTGCTACCAATGCCACTTCCTGGTTTGATGCGTTTATCGATTTCGATTTCAAAACCACCATCATAATCGCTTTTTGCCAATAGGGCCAGACCAGCTACTCCTGCCACGTTTTTATCGGCTTCCAAAGGAAGATTTTGTCCAACGATTTTCGTGATATGAATGCCTTTTTTAGCAGTTTTGCGAACCATCATTTCGTCGCCCACGGAGTCGAGTGCCAAACCGAGCACGTCAAATCCGCAGGAGACATTGGCTATGGTTGCCGGGCAAAATACCTTGATTTCTTCCATCCCTTAAAAATTTCCGATTCGAACTATATCCGCAAAGATACCCGATGCGGTAACATCTGCACCTGCCCCGGCACCTTTTATGATCAAGGGGTGCTTTACATAACGGTCGGTGAAGAACAGCACTATATTGTCGCTTCCCTCCAAGTTGTAAAAATCGTGTCCCTTAGGTATTTGCTGTAAGCCTACCTTGGCCTTTCCATCTTCGAACTGGGCGACATATTTTAGTTTGCTATCGGCATCACTGGCCTCCTTGTACAATTTTTGAAAGTCGGCTTCATATTTTTTCAAGCTTTCAAAAAATGCTTCGTTGGATTTGGTCTCCAAGCTTTCCTTGGGCAGAAAGGATTCGTTTTCGATATCCTCTATATCCAATTGATGACCGCTCTCCCTAGCCAAAATCAGAATCTTTCGCATCACGTCCACTCCACTGAGGTCAATGGTTGGATCTGGTTCGGTGTAACCTTCCTGTTGGGCCTGTTTAACCACGTCGTGGAAGGTAGTGGAATCGTCAAATGTGTTGAAGACAAAATTCAAACTGCCTGATAATACTGCTTGAATCTTTCTGATTTTATCCCCGGAAGCAATCAAATGCTTAAGCGTATCGATGATGGGAAGTCCAGCGCCCACATTGGTCTCAAACAAATATGGTGCATTATATTGCTTCGCCAACTGCTTCAGTTCCTTGTAATATGAATAATCCGAAGAGGACGCAATTTTATTGCAAGTAACCACGGATATACTGTTTTTCAGATAGCTGGCATAGCTTTTGGAAACTTCCGCATTGGCCGTATTGTCCACAAAAATGCTATTGCGGTAGTTCAGGGAAATGATGCGGTCAAAAAAGGCTTCTTTGTCCGCAGCTTCTCCTTGGCCCAGAATATTTTCCCAGTCTTTCAACGAAATGCCACTTTCATCAAAGGCCATTTTTCTAGAATTGCTGATACCGATGACACGGACGTTGAGCTTAAGCTCTTCCTTTAAGTATTTTTTTTGCTGACGTATCTGTTGCAAAAACTTGGAACCCACGTTTCCGACGCCCATTACAAATAGGTTGAGCTGTTTGATGTTTTCCTCGAAAAAGGTTTCGTGCAGGGAATTTAGCGCCTTTTTTACATCGTCTTTTTTGATTACGGCCGAAATGTTACGCTCCGATGCTCCTTGGGCGATGGCCCTTATGTTTACATTGTTTTTGCCCAACGTACTGAACATTTTTCCGCTCAGACCTTGGTGGCTTTTCATGTTATCGCCGACCAAGGCCACTATCGTCAAGTCTTTTTCAACAATGACGGGCTTGATTTTTTTTGTGGATATTTCGAACTCAAAGGTTTCGTTAACTGCTTCTGCCGCCAAATCCACATCCTCATCTGCAATACCAACGCAAATGGAATGTTCGGAAGACGCTTGGGTAATCAGCACGATACTGATGTTTTTTACGGACAGTGTTTCGAAAAACCGTTTGGATATACCGGGGATGCCTATCATTCCGGGGCCTTCCAAAGAAAGCAAGCTAATGTTGCCCACATGGCTTATTCCGCGCACTGTTTTTCCGTTTCCATTGTTGTTTTTGGCAATCAATGTTCCTGGTTCTTCCGGGGCAAACGTATTTTTAATGGCAATGGGAATCTCTTTTCCCAGTACAGGCTGTATGGTTGGCGGATAAAGCACTTTGGCACCAAAATGGGATAGTTCCATGGCTTCTTGATAGCTGATATTAGCTACGCATTTGGCCTGTTTTACCAGTTTTGGGTTTGCAGTGTACATACCGCTGACATCGGTCCATATTTCCAAAATCTCCGCATCTACGGCAGCAGCGATAATGGCCGCGGTATAGTCGGAACCACCTCTGCCCAGAGTGGTCAGGTCGCCGCTTTTGCTGGAGGCCACAAATCCCGGTAGTATGGTTATTTGGTTTTTGTTGGAGTCAAAAAAGTCTTGACACAGGGTATTGGTCATTTTAAAGTCCACATTGGCCTTGCCAAAATTGTTGTCGGTTTTGATAAGTTCACGGCTGTCCTTGAAGCTGGCATCCAAGCCTTCTGATTTAAGGAATTCACTTATGATAAAGGAAGAAAGGAGTTCCCCATAGCTTACAATTTTGTCGGATAGTTTGGGTGTAAGTTCACCGATTAAAAAGGCGCCTTCCAGCAAAGTCTCTAAGATATTCAGTTCGCTCTTTACTTTGCTAAGGGCCGCACTTTGCGACTTTACCGGGATTAATTCCCGAATGGCCGAAATATGTCTGTCCTCGATTTCCTTAAGACTATCTGCGTAGCCGACATCTTGTTTGGATGCGGAACGTGATGCGTTGAGGAGTAGGTCGGTTACCCCTCCAAAAGCTGAAACTACGACTGCAATTTGATTTTTTTCTTGATTGCCAAGAATGGATTTGACCTTATTGATGTTCTCTGGATTAGCAACAGAAGTGCCTCCAAATTTTAAGACTTTCATGATGAAATATTGTTGTGAAAAATTCTAAATAGATTGAAAAAACGGACGGAATTATATATAGCAGATTACCCCAAAGGGGTTGTAATGGTGATAGTGAAGGTTGATGAAAAAGGATTCATCAAAATAAAGTTAATATCCGTTTGATTTATCTGCATTGCGCTGTAATGAGATGATAAAAGTAGTACTTTTGTGTGCTTCATCAAATCATTGGTGTTGTTTTTTGCGAAAATATCACAAATAACCATTTTTTATTGCTGAATGAAAATTTTCTCTGCAGATCAAATCTATCAAGCTGATAAATCCACAATACAAAAAGAACAGATAAAGAGCGAAGAACTCATGGAAAGGGCGGCCGCCCAGTTGTTCGAATGGCTCCATTCCCGTTTACGGGGTACCCAAGTGAGTATTCAACTGTTCTGCGGCATCGGTAACAATGGGGGGGATGGAATGGCGTTGGCCAGAATGTTGAACGAACATGATTATTCCATTAAAGTGCATGTTGTGAATTACAGTGACAAGCGCTCAGAAGATTTCTTGTTGAACTTGGAACGGTTGAAGGACCTTAAGGTGTGGCCGGACTTTATCAATAAGGAAAGCGATTTGCCCGAAATTTCTCCAAATGATATTGTAGTGGATGCCATTTTTGGTATTGGACTGAACCGAGTTCCCGATGATTGGGTCGGAAAATTGATAGGACATATCAATGATTCTCGCGCATTTGTGCTGTCTGTGGATGTTCCTTCTGGTTTGCCTGTGGATAGAGCGCCATGGAATACTTCTTATGTGATACAGGCGAGTTATGTATTAAGTTTTCAATTACCCAAACTGGTTTTCTTTTTGCCGGAAACAGGGGTATATCTAAATCAATGGGAAGTACTCGATATTGGGTTGAACCAAGATTTTATTACCAATACCGAAGCAGATTTTGAATTGATCGGGCGACCCGAGGTATTGCCCATGTATCGCCCCAGGTTAAAGTTCTCCCACAAGGGAACCTACGGGCATTCGGTTATAGTTGGAGGAAGTTATGGCAAGATAGGAGCTGTGCAATTGGCAAGCAGTGCCTGTTTGAGTGTAGGAAGCGGATTGGTCAGCGCTTTTGTTCCAAAGTGCGGATATGATTCCTTGCAAACAGCAGTTCCCGAAGTGATGGTGCTCACCGGTTCCAGGGACAAGAATATTTCAAGGATAGAAATTCCTTTTGAACCATCGGTTGTGGGGATAGGAGTTGGTATTGGACAGGATGATGATACGATTGATGCTTTTTCTTCATTCTTAAAGAAGATTAAATCACCTATGGTCATCGATGCGGATGGGTTGAATATTTTATCACAAAACCCAGAAATGTTGAAAGATGTTCCTCAATTATCCGTGTTGACGCCCCATCCAAAGGAACTGGAACGGTTGATAGGACATTGGGATTCTGATTTTGAAAAGTTGGAAAAGGCCAAAGCATTTGCGCTGCAGCATAATTTGGTGATTGTGATCAAAGGCGCCCATACGATTACTATATATAATGGCAAAGGTTATGTGAACACTACCGGAAATCCCGGTATGGCAACTGCTGGAAGCGGTGATGTGCTAACGGGAATGATAACCGGTCTTATGGCACAGGGATATCCACCTATTGAGGCAGCGATATTTGGCGTTTATTTACACGGATTGGCAGGAGATGTGGGAGCTTCCAAAAAAGGATACGAAGCTTTAAAGGCCTCAATTTTGGTAGATAGTATTGGGGATGCCTATGCTGATTTGCTCCGTCAACCAGAAATGGAACAGAATGAGGGCAATTAGGATTTTTTGTCCCCTATATTGATCTTAAGTCTTTTTTGGACCCATGCCAGGGCGTTATCAAACTCAATAAAGAATTCCATGGGCTTTTTATAGAACATTTTTTCAATATTGAAGTTATGCATGTCTATCTCCTTTTTGGAAACTATGGCAAAGGCCTTTAGGTTATCAAGACCTCTAAGGTAGTTGTAAACGGTGGGGTCGATTGCGTAGGAGTTTTTTCTTAAGCTGATATAGCCAAAATCTCGGTCTCTAAAGTGAATCTCTGATATTCCGATGATTTGATATGTTCTTTCCAATGTAATTGTGGCGCCCTCGTTGAAGGAAGCAACCATGTAATTTTGATAAACCTGTACGGTCCCTACCTCCAGCTGGTACTCGCGTACCACCACGGTCTTCTTTTTAGAAGTTATTTTCATCCCCAAGTGTAATTATAGTGTCTCGTCTACGAAATTAGAGGGGAGGGAAGGCTGGTGGAAAAATAATAGATTAAACGCTAAAATATCTTATGTATGGTACATCCCAGACATAAAACATGGTTTAGCACAATCTTTGACTGTTTTAAAACACTATCTTAAAAACCTTTTTTTTAGCGTAATATTTTAAGATTTGGCTTAAAGGTCTTCTGGTGGATTTGTGATCAAAAACTTTGTCCTGTCCCAGAATAGTTTTGCGGTCAGGTGTTTTGGTTCGGTGAAATCGGCTAATAGCAATAAATTTCTCTTGAACTGTTCAAACTCACTTTTGTTCGTTGTGTTGGCGTCAATAGGGTAGTAAGCCATCCCCCAATTAGGGAAGCTTCTTTCCACATCGTCATCTTCGGAAAACATATGTACGTTCTTGTGGCGTTCGTCCAACTTTATTTTCTCGTAAAGGTCAAGGACTTTTGTCTTTTCCCCTTCGAGAACTTGGATAAATCCACCCATGTAGTAAATAAGGCAACCTGTTATATTGTCGCGTTTGTTGTTGTTTCGGGATTGCTCCAATAGAAGGCCCATCTCATGGCTGTCCATTGGGTTTACGATTTCCGATTCGTAGGTTAGTGTATAGGTCATTGATTAGTCGCGAATAAATTCCAAACATAATTTTTTACTCGGCAATGGGCAAGCGGTTTGACCGAATTATGATTTTTTTGACATAGACACGGATTGTGGTGGGTTTGTATGTGTTATATGGTCGGTTATAGTGTATGGATGGGGTGGATTGAACATAAAAAAAGCCGGCTATTGCCGGCTTATCCTTAATTTATCACAATGATTATTTTTCAGCTTCTGGAGATTTTTCAGCTTTTTTAATTTTGATGGTAAGCTCTTCTTTGCTCTCATCCAAGTCCATAAAAATACTGTCACCTTCCTCCAGTTTGGAATTCACGATTTCCTCTGCCAATGAATCCTCGATATACTTTTGGATCGCTCTCTTTAGGGGCCTTGCTCCGTATTGCTTGTCAAAACCTTTGTCGGCAATATAGTCCTTGGCCTTGTCGGATAGATTTAAATCGTAACCGATTTCCTTGATTCTTTTGTAGAGCTTGTTCAGTTCTATATCAATGATTTTGTGGATATCCTCTCTTTCCAAGGCATTGAAAACGACTACGTCGTCTATCCTGTTCAAGAATTCCGGTGCAAATGCTTTTTTCAAGGCATTTTCGATGACGCTTTTCTGGTGGTCGTCGGCCTGTGCCTTTTTTGCTGCGGTGCCAAAACCGACACCTTGTCCAAAATCCTTCAATTGTCTTGCACCAATATTGGAAGTCATAATGATTATAGAATTCCTAAAGTCGATTTTACGCCCAAGGCTATCGGTAAGGAAACCATCATCCAATACTTGAAGCAACATATTGAATACATCGGGATGAGCTTTCTCCACTTCATCCAATAAAATCACAGAGTAAGGTTTGCGGCGGACTTTTTCGGTCAGCTGTCCACCTTCTTCATAACCCACGTATCCAGGAGGTGCACCTACCAATCTTGAAATGGCGAATTTCTCCATGTATTCGCTCATGTCGATTCGGATCAAGGCATCTTCGGAATCAAATAGCTCCTTGGCCAAAATTTTTGCCAATTGGGTTTTTCCAACTCCAGTTTGGCCCAAGAAAATGAATGAGCCAATGGGTTTGTTCGGGTCTTTAAGTCCGGCACGGTTACGTTGGATTGCCCTTGCTACCTTGGATACGGCTTCATCTTGACCGATTACAAATCCTTTGATAAGATTGGGCAGTTCGGCCAATTTGTTGCTTTCGGTCTGTGCTATTCTGTTAACAGGGATGCCACTCATCATGGAAACCACATCGGCAACATTGTCCTCTGATACGGTTTCTCTATGAAGTTTACTTTCTTCTTCCCAGCGTTCTTGAGCGGTTGCCAAATCTTTTTCCAAACGTTTTTCATCGTCTCTTAGCTTGGCGGCCTCTTCGTATTTCTGTTTTTTGACAACGCTGTTTTTGAGTTCTCGAACATCTTCGAGCTGGCTTTCCAGTTCCAAGATCTGTTTGGGAACATCCATGTTGACGATGTGTACTCTTGACCCAGCTTCATCCAAGGCGTCAATGGCCTTGTCTGGAAGAAAACGATCCGTCATGTAACGGTTGGTCAATTTTACACAGGCCAAAATTGCCTCGTCCGTATAATTAACATTGTGGTGCTCTTCGTACTTGCCCTTAATGTTCATCAATATTTCGATGGTCTCTTCCACGGTAGTGGGTTCTACCATTACCTTTTGGAAGCGACGCTCCAAGGCACCGTCTTTTTCTATGTATTGTCTGTACTCATCCAGCGTTGTGGCTCCGATACATTGAATTTCACCTCTTGCCAAGGCGGGTTTGAACATATTGGATGCATCCAAGCTTCCGGTTGCTCCACCTGCGCCAACAATAGTGTGTATCTCATCAATGAACAAGATGATATCATCGTTCTTTTCCAGCTCGTTCATTACAGCTTTCATGCGCTCCTCGAACTGGCCACGATATTTTGTGCCGGCCACCAAAGAGGCAAGATCCAGAGTCACCACTCGTTTATTGTAAAGTATTCGGGAAACCTTTTTGTTGATAATACGCAATGCCAGACCTTCGGCAATGGCGCTTTTACCAACTCCTGGCTCACCAATAAGCAGTGGATTGTTCTTTTTACGTCTGCTCAATATTTGGGAAACGCGCTCAATTTCCTTTTCCCTTCCCACAACGGGGTCCAATTTGTTATCCTCGGCCAAACGGGTAAGGTCGCGTCCAAAATTGTCTAGAACAGGGGTCTTGGATTTTTTGTTTCCTTTTTGTGCAGCGCTTCCGGAACCGAAAGAACCTTCTTTACTATCTCCCATATCATCTGTGTCCCCTGGAAAAGATTCCGCTTGTGGGGTGTCTATGTAGTCATCGTCACTGGTGATCATGGATTTGAACTGTTCCTTGACATTGTCGTAGTCCACTTTCAGTTTGTGCAACAACTTGGTTGTTGGATCATTCTCGTTTCTTAGGATGCAAAGCAACAGGTGTGCGGTGTTTATAGAAGAACTCTGGAATAGCTTTGCTTCCAAAAAGGTTGTCTTCAATGCTCTTTCCGCTTGGCGGGTCAAATGAAGATTTTTCTTGTCCTTCTGCATCGTTCCTGTATTTGGATTCGCGGGGCTAAGGATTTCCACCTTTCTACGTAGGTGGTCCAAATCCACATCGAGTGCATCCAATATATTTATGGCTTTGCCATTTCCGTCTCTTAAAAGACCTAGCATAAGGTGCTCCGTGCCAATAAAATCATGGCCCAGTCTAAGGGCTTCTTCCTTGCTGTATGCTATAACGTCCTTTACGCGGGGGGAAAAATTGTCGTCCATACGTTTCTTTTTCAGCAATTAAAATTAATAAAAGTATTGTTATGGTGGTCAAATACCGTACCCTAATTCGATAAAGTAGTGGTAAATGTCGGAATAATTCATGTTTTCCGGGTATTTAACAAAGCTTTATTATCGCATTGTTGATAATACCTGTAATGTTGATAATTTTTTTAATAAAGTATTCGCAAAGGGTTATAAAGGCTGCTATTTTCTGTATATTGCCATGATAATTTAACCACAAAAAATCTATAATAAATAAGCATGGCGGAAGGAGAAAAGTTAATTCCCATTAATATTGAGGATGAGATGAAATCTGCCTACATTGATTATTCAATGTCGGTCATTGTGTCACGTGCCCTGCCAGATGTTCGTGATGGTTTAAAGCCTGTTCACCGTAGAGTGCTCTACGGAATGCACGATTTGGGTGTCAGGTCCAATAGTTCGCATAAAAAGTCCGCCCGTATCGTGGGTGAGGTTTTGGGTAAGTATCACCCACATGGTGATTCTTCCGTATATGATACCATGGTGCGTATGGCCCAGGAGTGGAGCCTTAGGTACATGTTGGTGGATGGTCAAGGTAACTTTGGTTCTGTGGATGGCGATAGCCCGGCGGCTATGCGTTATACCGAGGCCAAAATGCGCAAGATCGCAGAGGAGATGTTGGCCGATATCGATAAGGATACGGTGGATCATCAACTCAATTTTGATGATACCATTCAGGAACCTACCGTATTGCCGACCCGTATCCCCAATTTATTGGTGAACGGAGCCTCTGGTATTGCTGTGGGTATGGCTACCAATATGCCTCCACACAACCTATGTGAGGTTGTGGATGGTACCGTAGCCTATATTGATAATCATGATATTGAAATAGATGAGCTTATAACGCACATTAAGGCACCCGATTTCCCTACGGGTGGAATCATTTATGGCTATGATGGCGTAAAAGAAGCCTTTCATACAGGACGCGGCCGTGTTGTGATGCGTGCCAAGGCCACTATAGAAGAAGTTCAAGGGAAAGAAAGTATCGTTGTTACCGAAATCCCCTATCAAGTAAACAAGGCGGACATGATCAAGAAGACCGCCGACCTTGTGAACGAAAAGAAGATAGAAGGTATCTCTACTATTAGGGATGAGTCCGATAGAAACGGGATGCGTATCGTTTACATTTTGAAGCGTGATGCAATTCCGAACATTGTACTTAACATGTTGTACAAGTACACCGCACTTCAATCCTCTTTTAGTGTCAACAATATTGCACTTGTCAATGGCAGGCCGGAATTGTTGAACCTTAAGGACATTATCCACCATTTTGTGGAGCACAGGCACGAGGTTGTGGTTCGTAGAACCAGGTTCGAGCTAAAAAAAGCTGAGGACCGTGCCCATATTTTGGAAGGACTCATCATTGCTTCCGATAATATCGATGAGGTAATCGCCATCATCAGAGGTTCTTCCAATGTTGAGGAAGCCCGTAATAAATTGATGGAACGTTTCAAATTGACCGAGGTTCAGGCCAAGGCCATTGTTGAAATGCGTTTGCGTCAGCTTACCGGACTGGAGCAGGACAAATTGCGTGAAGAGCATGCGGAACTTTTGAAGACTATCGAAGATTTGAAGGATATTCTTGAAAAGAAGGAGCGCAGAATGCAAATCATCAAAGATGAGCTTCTTGAAGTAAAGGAGAAGTACGGTGACGATAGAAGGTCCGAAATCAACTACGCGGGCGGTGATTTGAGCATCGAGGATATGATTCCGGATGAACAAGTGGTGATTACCATTTCACATGCCGGCTATATCAAAAGAACATCGCTTACCGAGTACAAGACGCAGAACAGGGGAGGAGTTGGTCAAAAAGCATCTTCTACCCGAAATGAAGATTTCTTGGAGCACCTATTTGTGGGTACCAACCACCAATACATGTTGTTCTTTACCCAAAAAGGAAAATGTTTCTGGATGCGTGTGTTCGAAATTCCGGAGGGAAGTAGAACATCCAAAGGTAGAGCAATCCAAAACCTGATCAATATAGAACAGGATGATAAGGTCAAGGCCTTTATCTGTACCCAAGACCTTAAGGACGAAGACTATGTGAACAGTCACTATGTCATTATGGCAACCAAAAAGGGAACGGTCAAGAAAACTTCCTTGGAACAATATTCCAGACCACGTCAAAATGGTATCAATGCGATTACGGTAAAAGACGGGGATGAGCTTTTAGAGGCTAAGTTGACCACAGGAACCAGTCAAATATTCCTTGGGCTCAAATCTGGTAAAGCCATTCGTTTTGAAGAATCCAAGACACGACCGATGGGAAGAAACGCTTCTGGTGTTAGAGGTGTAACCCTGGCCGATGACAATGATGAGGTCGTAGGCATGGTTTCCGTTCATAATTTTGAAGACAACATTCTTGTAGTATCTGAAAGAGGGTATGGCAAACGTTCCAATATTGAAGATTACAGGATAACCAATAGGGGAGGAAAGGGTGTCAAAACCATTTCCATTACCGAGAAAACAGGAGGTCTTGTAGCTATCAAAAACGTTACCGATACCGATGATTTAATGATCATCAACAAGTCGGGAATCGCCATCCGAATGGGAGTTGAAAATCTTAGGGTCATGGGAAGGGCTACGCAAGGGGTTCGCCTGATCAACCTTAAGGATAGTGATTCAATAGCTGCCGTTGCAAAAGTGATGAAAGAGGACGACCCAGTGGACGAAGATGATATCTTGGATATCGAGGTCAAAGGGGAAGATGGCACGGCTATTGATGATACTACGGACGAAAAAGAATAATTAGTATATTAAGTAATAATCGATAAACACTAAATAATTTCAATTTTAAACATGAGAACAAGAATATTAATGCTATTGGCCGTAGGGGTGTCTACAATAGGATTTGCCCAGAAGGATGAGATGAAGACGGCAGAAAAGGCTCTTAAGGATGGTGATGCTGCAGCCGCAAAAGCTGCTTTGGTAAGTGCATCTTCCACAATCGGTTCGGCCAAGGAGAAAGATCAGGCCGAGTATTATGCCCTTTTGGGAAATGCAAACTATGAGTTGGCCAAAAAAGGCGAGGTTTCCGCATTTCAAGAAGCCGTTGATGCATACAACAAAGTAGTTGAAATAGAAGAAGCGGACGGAAAATCCAAATACACTTCTGTTGCACAAGAAAAAATGAGCCAAATGACGGCTGATTTGGTAAACTCTGCCGTTGAGGACAACAATAACAAAAAGTTCGGTGACGCAGCGGAGAAATTGTATATGGGCTACAAACTAAGCCCTAAAGATACCGTGTATCTATACTATGCAGCCAGTAGTGCTGTAAACGGTCAGAATTATGAAGAAGCCTTAAAATATTACAAAGAGCTTAAAGATTTGGGTTACAATGGTGAGTCTACAACATATACTGCTGTAAACGTTGAGTCCGGTGAAACTGAAACCATGGACAAGGCAACCCGTGACCTTTATGTAAAAGCAGGTACGCACAAAGATCCTAAAGAGGAAGTCAGCCCATCCAAAAAACCGGAAATCGTTAAGAACATCGCTTTGATCTACCAACAAATGGGAGAGAACGAAAAAGCAATTGAAGCGTATGCTGATGCAAGAGCTGAAAACCCAGAAGATGTAAATCTGGTTTTGGGTGAAGCTAACCTATACTATGCCATCGGGGATAAGGACAAATTCAAGGAATTGATGGGGCAAGCCTCTGCTATGGCTCCCGACAATGCCGATTTACTGTACAATATCGGTGTAATCAATATGGAGCAAGGAAACTTGCAAGATGCAAGGGATGCTTACAAGAAAGCGTTGGCCATTGACCCAGGTTATATCAATGCACTATTGAACCTTTCCACTACCTATGTGAACGAGGGTAATGGTCTTATTGATGAAATGAACGCATTGGGAACCTCCAAGGCCGATATCGCCAAGTACGATGAGCTTAAGGAGAAAAAAGATAGCTTGTTCAAAGAAGGAGCTGCTGTTTTGGAGGATGCTTTGCAATCAAACCCAGATAACGAAAGCATCTTGACCCAGTTGAAAAATATTTATGGAGCTTTGGGAGACAATGAAAACTTCATGAGAATCAAAAAGCTTTTGGGAGAGTAATCACTTTCGCTTTCTATAAAAAAATGAGCCCCGATAATTCGGGGCTTTTTTTATATCACTTTTTTGATGACCCGTAATTGATGGGTGTACAGTTTTTCTTCGGAATTGAATATGCCCGTATGGTCTATTCTGTCAATTCGCACGTGGCCGTTTACATGGATGATGTAATTATCCTTTAGAATGATGCCGACATGGTCTATAACACCCTCGTTATCATCAAAAAAAGCCAAGTCGCCAGGTTCGCTTTCTTCAATAAAACTCAATGCTTCTCCTTGCTTGGACTGACCTTCCGCTGTACGTTCCAACATATGGCCATTTATTTTATATACCATTTGTGTAAAGCCGGAACAGTCGATTCCGAACGGAGTTTTTCCTCCAGCTAAATATGGTGCTTTAAGGTACATGACAGCGATATCCACCAAGCTTTCCTTTGGATTTTGATCCATGCATACATTTCCTTCAAAAGTATGGTTGAGCAGGGCAGAGGAATTTATCATAGAGCCCAAAAGGATGGGCAATAGCATGCCATCGTTGGTGCAGATATGTGAAATAATGTCAGAGGATATCTTTTGTGAAACCTGATTGTCTATTTGGTCATAGACCTCCTCGGCGATAAATCGAAATTGGTTATTGGGAATCCAACCTTCAAATTTGTCATAAGCCGACCTGATCTTGCTCCATTTTTTCCTGCTCTCCAAAACTTTAAAATGCTCCCCGTATAATAATTGGGAAGACATTTCGGCACAATCGTCCGGATTTGTTCTAATGGGAACAATACTTAGAGGACAAATTCCATATTGCATTTACTGTACAGATTGAATCACTAATTTCTTTCCAAAACAATGGATGATGCTCCACCACCGCCATTACAAATGGCCGCAGCTCCTAATTTGGCATTGTTTTGCTCCAATATATTCAAGAGGGTGATGGTAATCCTTGCTCCTGAGCAACCCAATGGATGTCCCAAGGAAACCGCACCACCGTTAACGTTTACATTTGAATCATTAAGGCCAAGGATTTTCATATTGGCCAGACCCACTACCGAAAACGCTTCGTTGAACTCAAAATAATCAATATCCTCGATGGATACCCCTGCACGGTCCAACGCTTTTGGAAGCGCCTTTGCCGGGGCGGTCGTGAACCATTCTGGCTCATGTGCGGCATCGGCATATCCTTTAATGGTCGCCAAAGGTGTCAAACCAAGTTCTTTAGCTTTCTCTTCGCTCATTAAAACAACTGCAGCAGCACCATCATTAATGGTTGAGGCGTTGGCTGCGGTCACCGTACCATCTTTGGAAAATGCGGGCCTTAAGGACGCTACCTTCTCCAACTTTACATTTTTATACTCTTCGTCCTCGCTTACCACAATGGGTTCGCCTCTTCGTTGGGGAACCTCTACAGGAACAACTTCATTATCAAACTTTCCACTTTTCCATGCTTCTGCAGACCTTTTGTAGGACTGTATGGCGTAGGCATCCTGGTCTTCCCTGCTAAATTTATATTCGGTTGCACATGCATCGGCACAAACTCCCATGGCATTTTGATCATAAGCATCCACTAGCCCGTCTTTCTGCATACCATCCACCAAAGTAGCGGGGCCGAACTTGGTTCCACTTCTCATGTAGGCGTAATGGGGAATGAGGCTCATGTTTTCCATGCCTCCGGCAACAACAATCGAGTTTTCGCCCAAGGCGATGGATTGTGCCCCTTGCATAATCGTTTTCATTCCGGAAGAACATACTTTGTTCACTGTGGTACAGGGCACCGTATTGGGTATTCCGGCAAATATTGCAGCCTGTCTGGCGGGTGCCTGTCCAGCACCTGCTTGTACCACGTTGCCCATCAAAACTTCTTCTACAAGTTCGGGCTTAAGGCCTATTTTATCCAACGCTCCCTTAATGGCAACGGCACCTAATTTGGGTGCGGGAACAGAGGACAAAGCTCCCATAAAACTTCCTATCGGTGTTCTTGCTGCGGAAACGATTACTACTTTTTTCATATGTGCATTTTTACTCCTGCGAAAATACTAAATTTAAATGCAAACCGATAAGGAGCTGGGGCAACTCACTTCTTATATATTAATTTTCTATTTTTGAAGCTAACAGTTTTACGGAATGGGAAAAACTTTGGATAATGTATATAAACACCAATCACTGGTCTACAAGTATTTCCTGTATGTAGTATCGGTGGCACTCATTGTTTTTTTCTTTCCAAAAGGAGGCAAGTTTAAGTATGAGTTCCAGAAAGGAAAACCTTGGCAATATGAAAACCTATATGCCCCAATAGATTTTTCCATACAAAAGACTCAAGAGGAAATACAGGAGGAACAGTCTTCCATTAGAGCCAACAAAACAGATTATTATACCTACAATGCGTCCTTGATTTCTGATGTAAAGCAAGAAGTACGGGAAGGATTAAATGCACTTCTTCAATCGGGAAACTACACCTCTTCGGAACGACAATCCCTGAGAAACGCTTCTGAAGAAGTTATTGATGAAATATATGTTCGCGGTATTTTTCAAAACCTGCCACAATCAAAATCTACCGTGGTGGTCAAGAGCAATGAAGTACAGCCCATTTCTCCAAGTGATTATTTGAGCCTTGAACAGGCAAAAAAGAAGGTGACCGAGCTTTTCTCGGATGTGGGGGTAGATGGGGCGGAACGTGTTCTGCCTTTACTGAGGAGCAGTCTCAAGGCAAATATTTTTTATGATGACACGCTTACGGAAAGTGCCTTGAACGAAGAACTTTCTAAAATATCCTACACACGAGGAGAGGTCGATCAGGGCCAATTGATTATTTCCAAAGGTGAAATTGTAGAGAGTGATGACTTTAAAATCCTTAATTCCCTTAAGGATGAATATGAGTCCGATCTGTGGATGGGTAGCAATTACTATTTCATTTTATTGGGATATACCATTTTGGTGGCTTTGGTGTTGATTATGTTGTTTTTGTTTTTAAAACGTTACAGGAACGAAATCTTTCAGAACAACAATAAGGTAACATTCATTTTCTTCAACATCTTATTAATGGTTGTCGCCACAACGATGATGGTCAAGCATTATGAGGATTTTATTTATATGGTTCCGTTGTGCATTCTACCATTGATCTTAAAAAACTTTTTTGATGCTAGATTAGGGCTTTTTGTACACGTACTAACGGTACTTATCCTTGGTTTTATAGTGCCCAATAGTTTTGAGTACATCTTTTTACAGATAATCACTGGTATAGTTACCATATTAACGGCCTCTGAGCTTTATAAGAGGGCGAACCTGTTTATTTCCGTAGGTCAGATAACCTTGATATATATTGTTGGTTATTTCGCTTTCCACGCGATACACGAAGGTAATATGGACAACATTGAATGGATATTATTCGGTGTGTTTGTTCTAAATGGGTTGCTGACGCTTTTTGCACAACCGTTGATATATATGTTCGAGAAAATTTTTGGACTTGTGTCCGACGTGTCCTTATTGGAGCTTTCCGACACCAACTCCAAATTGCTCAAAGAACTTTCGGACAAGGCGCCCGGAACTTTTCATCATTCTTTGCAAGTTGCAAACCTAGCAGAAGCAGCTGCCAACGAAATAGGGGCAAATGCCATGCTGGTAAGGGTAGGTGCACTTTATCATGATATTGGTAAAATGGAGCGACCTACTTACTTTACGGAGAATCAAATCACCAATGTTAACCCACATGATGACCTTCCTCCGAAGGAAAGCGCCAAAATCATTATTGACCACGTGATCAATGGGATAGAGATTGCCAGAAAAAATAAGCTGCCCGACAGGGTGATAGATTTTATAAGAACCCACCATGGAACAACATTGGTCTACTATTTCTATAAAAAACAGCAAGAGTTGGAACAGGATGTGGATAGGAGTGATTTTGAGTATCCGGGTCCCATACCTTTTTCCAAGGAAACAGCTATATTAATGATGTCCGATGCCGTTGAGGCAGCATCAAAAAGTTTGAAGAATCCTACATTTACCATTATTGATGAGTTCGTGGAGAAAATCGTAAAAGGTCAAATGCAGGCCAATCAATACTTGAACGCCAATATTACCCTAAAGGAGATTGAGATGGTGAAGAAAGTACTCAAACAAAAGCTTACAAATATTTATCATTTGCGTGTGGAATATCCTGAATAGCAGGGGTATTATAAAAGTTCCATTAAAAAAGTGAAAAAATAGTTGCGATCTTACATCTGAAAAGGTACATTTGCATCCGCATTTTTAGGGTGCACGTTCATAGAACATAATAGGAGAGGTGCCGGAGTGGTAACGGAGCAGATTGCTAATCTGTCAGCGCGTAAGTGCTGCCTGGGTTCGAGTCCCAGTCTCTCCGCTTTTTCCAAAATTTTCGGGGTGTAGCGTAGCCCGGTTATCGCGCCTGCTTTGGGAGCAGGAGGTCGCAGGTTCGAATCCTGCCACCCCGACGAACCACTAAATAGGTGGTATTAAAGCACTGTTAATCGACTGATTGACAGTGCTTTTTGTTTTTTATGCATTCATCTGATATCAAATAAAACCATATAAAAGGTGTAGAGTTCGGTGAATGGTTCGGTACGTTTCTTGTGCATAATTTAGCTTCAGTTTGACGCTGTTTATGGGTGTTTTGCAAACCAGTTTTGTCAAACCCAAAAATTAT
>Ga0114908_1000115_pt1 | contig 57345 bp, 95 predicted proteins | sample MalvireepMed_s17_FD_87292 | JGI IMG/M metagenome (GOLD analysis project Ga0114908, IMG submission 87292) | Marine viral communities from the Global Malaspina Expedition - Malaspina viral metaG DeepMed_s17 | ecosystem: Environmental > Aquatic > Marine > Oceanic | place: Mediterranean Sea... | reverse complement strand
GTGATTTAGATTATGTTTTAAAGTATGAGCTAGAATATGCACTTTCCAGATATATTATTGCTGCTGCTAAAGATGATCCAGAGGGACTAGGCTCAATTCTTAGTAAATTCCCATTAACTGGAGACTCTTCTAATAGCAATGCTAGTGTACAAGAAGCTGCTACTGCATTATATGAAAAAGTTTTATCTCTAAATGTCTCTGATGATATTAAAGACAAAGCTAAATCATTAGTTGAGGCGGATGAAGCTTTCAAACAAATAAACAAAGATAAAAAGAAAGACAATACAAAGTCTAAGAAAGAAGATAAAGACTCAAACCCTAGCAAGATGAAAGAAGCATTGTTGATGGAAAGAGCAATGATGAAAGTTGCTCAACCACCCACTGATCTTGAAGGCCAAGAGGAAATCATTACAGAAGCTAAGGTTATGAAGCTTGCTTCTGATAATGAAGATGGCTCAGTATGGAATGTAAGGATGATTGTCTCTGGACATACACAATCAGGAAGGTATTTTCCAGATAGTGTACTCCAAGAAGCAATGCCTCTATTTGAGGGTACTCGTTCTTACGTTAACCATCCAGCCGAAGATTATAATGGTGGAGATAGGCCAATAAATTCTTTAGTAGGGTGGTACGAGAATGTCACACTTAAGGAGGGTGATGGACTTTACGCTGATTGGCATATCCTAACTAATTCTGGAGTGCCTTGGTTAAAGCCACTTCTGCTAGAACTTTCAGATGAAGGTAAACTAGACTTAATTGGACTATCACTATTAGGTTTAGGTAAAAACTCCTTTAAAAAGGTAGATGGTAAAACAGTTAAATATAGTGAAGGAATAAGTTATGTTAGGTCTGTTGACCTTGTAGATATTCCTGGTGCTGGTGGAAAGGTTATTGAAAATCTAAAGGAATCAGATGATAATAAAGTTAGGAGCGAACTAATGGAAATAGAAGGACTGACTATTGAGGAGCTTAAAGAAGCTAATCCTACATTGTACGAGGAGATTCTGAAACTAAATGCACCTGCTGAGAAGGTGGAAGATCCTCCTGAAAAAGTAGAAATGATTAATAACTCTAATCCTAATCGATATGAGGAACTAGAGGAAAAGATCCGTCGGTTAGATATTAGGGAGAGTAATAGTATTCTTTCTGAAGTGCTACGCGAGTCTAATCTTCCTCAGCCTATGAAGGATGCTGTTGTCAAGCAGTATGGAGATACTGTATTTAAGCAAGCTGATCTTGATGCTACTGTAGAAATGTATCGAGAGTCTGCTTCGATGGTTGCTGGATATAACTCTGGTGGTCGACTAGCGCAACCTGAAAATAGTTTCGTTCTTCCTGCTACTCATCAAATCATTGATAGTGATGAGAGAATGCAGGCTGCAATGGACGTATTGTTTGGTCTGGAAGTAGATGAGAAATTCTCTGATGTGCCACGGTTGCATGGTATCAGAGAAGCATATGTTGCTGTAACTGATGATTGGGAGTTCAATTGGGGTTCTGTTCCTCTAGATCAGAGAATTCGTGAAGGTGCTGGTAGTACACCTACTGCTTCCAAGATTACTGGTGGTTCTACTGTAACCTTTGCTAATGTTCTAGGTACTTCTATGAACAGGCGCTTGATTAAACAATATCAGCGTCAGAATATGTGGTGGGAGCCATTTACTACCATTATCAGTCTAAATGACTTGAAACAGCAAGATAGAAACCGTCTGGAGTCTCTTGGTGCTTTGAGTGAACGTACTACTGCTGGTGCAGAGTATGCAGAACTGACTTGGGCTGAATTCCAGCATACCTACACACCTACTGAGTATGGTAATCTACTTACTGTTGCTCAAAGGGCTATTGTAGACGATGACCTTGGTGCTTTGACTCGTACCTCTGATGAAATGGGTCGTTCTGCTGGTATTACTCTTAATGAGTATGTAGATAACCTGTTTACTCAAAATTCTGGTGATGGCCCTGTTTTCATTGATGTTGACCAAGCTGGTAACACTGAATCAGCTTCAGAAAATGTTTTCCAAGGTAGTGGTACTGCTGAGCATAACAACCGTATCACTTCTGCCTTGAATAGAACATCATTTAATGATGCTGCTAACAGAATCCGTACCATGCGTGATAAATCTTCAAAGCGTATTGGTTTGGAAGAACGATTCCTTTTGGTTCCTGTTGAACTACGTGAAGTAGCACTCCAATTGCAGCGTTCATCTTCTGTACCTGACTCTGCTAACAATGCTGTTAATATTTTTTCTGGAACCTTCCAGACTATTGTTGTACCTCAGTTTACTGATGTTAATAACTGGTATTTGATGTCTAGTCCTGAACAGGTAGAAATGATAGAGATGGGTTTCTTGAATGGACGTAGAGACCCTGAATTGTTCGTTCAAAGTGACCCAACAGCAGGTATGCACTTCACTCATGATGTGATAGCGTACAAGATTCGCCACCGTTATGGTGGAGGCTGGATTGACTATCGTGGCTCGGTTGCTTCTATAGTATAAGTCTAACTGAATGGGTGTAGGAGTAATGCTTGCTTGAGCGCCGTTATTCCTACACCTTATTTTAAGGAGGAGAAGTATGGCAACTCCAGTTGGTGAAATGCAACATGAGAATGAAGGTATGGAGGATGAATATCATGCTCAAGTTGTTTTAGTTATTGATTCAGAAGAAGGCAAAAGAGAATACCGTTATCAGAACTATGACCTTGCTGGTAACATGACAAAGAGAGTAGGATACTCTAGCGGAATAAAGATATGGAATAGTGGTAGTACAGGGCAAGGTGATACGATGGGAACCTTGACTTTTAAAGAAAAGACTACCTTGACTAAATATCTACTAGCAAATGAAATTACGCATGATAATTTCAAGGAGGTTGAGTAAAAATGAGTCTGACTAACTTTCCAAATGGCATTTCTGTTTTAGGAATGCCAATGATAGGCAACGGCCCTATATTTTCTACAGGTGATTTCTACTTTGTAGACTCTGTAAATGGGTCTGATACAAATGATGGCAAGGATAAAGATCGTGCCTTGGCCACACTTGATGTTGCAGTTGGTAAGTGTACTGCTAATCAAGGTGACCATATTATTGTAATGCCAAATCATGCTGAGACTCTAGCTAGTGCTGGTGCTCTTGACTTAGATGTAGCTGGTATTACAGTTATTGGTATGGGTCGTGGTGAGCAAAGACCAACTGTTACTCTTGCTACACTTACAGCTGCTGATATTGACATTGATGCGGCTGACATTACTATAAAGAATATACTATTTACTTCTACTATTGACAGTTTAACTGCCTTATTTGATATTAACTCTACTGACTTTACATTAGAAGATGTTGAATTTAGAGAAGATGGCTCTGCTCAGTGTTTGATCTTTGCTGATGTAGATGGTGGTACTGCAAATGCTTGTGACCGTGCTACTTTTAGACGTGTCACGATTAACATGCAAACTGCTGGAGCAAATAGTGGTATTAAACTAACTGAAGTACAAGATCAAGTATTAATTGACGATTGCCATATCTATGGTGACTTTTCTGATGCTGGAATCCATAATCCTTCTGGCAAAGTTTGTACTAATCTTACCCTTAAAGACAATTTTGTAAGAAATCTCCAAACTGGAGATCATGCTGTCGAGCTAGTTTCAGCTTGTACTGGCCAGGCAGTAGGTAACAGGCTTGTTGGAGATACACTAGGTACAATTTTTGACCCAGGCTCTTTATTCTGTGTAGACAATGAGGAAACTGATGCAATTGACCAAGCTTCTGTTCATTCACCAAGAACTCCTGCCTCCGGTAATGGCCCTGCTGCTAATAAAGATGTATATGATGCTATAGGCTTTGATGGTACTGCTGTTGTAGCGGCTTCTGCTGGTATGTTAAGGACTATGCAGGGCACTACATTTATTATAAAGAAAGCATTAACTTCATCTGCTATTACTACAGGTGGAGTGGATGTAACTGGGACTTCTTCAGTTGGAGAGATCCTTATTGAAGACTTTGTAATGCAATGTGATGGTACTGGACTTGCTGCTGGCACACTGTTTACGATGGAAGTAGACAATGCTGCTGGTTCTGAGACCTTCTGTGAAGATAGTGTGAGCACAATGGGTTCTACTATTGTCATGGACAAAAAGACAGCAGACAAGGGTAGGAGCGTAGTAATGGAATCTGGCAAGAAAGTAACAGCTAAATGTACATCATCTAGTTGTACTGGTGCAGGAGTAGTTAACGTCTATCTCCTGTGCCGACGGTTGGCTGACAACGCTACTTTGGCTGCTGCATAAAGTGGAGGTTTTCCTCTACAAACTCGAAGGGTGTGATGCTTGTGATAAGGCAAGAGAATTGCTAGAATCACAAGGTCACACCATTAGAGAAATAATGATTGACAATCCATTATTAATGATTGGTGTCCAATTACTTTTCAAAGATAGTAGAGTTCATGCTCCAGTAGTGGTTATTCCTGATGTCGGTATGTACATCTTAAATACTGAAGGAACTCAACTATTTAGAATTGCTAATTTAAAACCAGAGATTAATGAGTCTGAAGTAATAGAGGTTCCGGTATAATTAAATGATACAAGATGTTAAACTTGTAGATGTAAATGGTAATCCACTAGTAAGTTTAACTGGAGAAGTATAAAATGCACAGAAATCATTTTCTGGCCTATAATCCATCTAAATGACCTAGAACACAGGAAATCCGGGTTATGGGCCTAGAAATGTCTGAAAAAACGTTTTTACGGGTTCTGGCAAACCATTCAATCCCCCAGGCAGGTTAAATTGGCCTTACTAGAAGCATATATAGAAAGTGTTAGGGTTATGGTTAGAGAAGCTAATTCTCCTAACTATGATTCTGGTGTTAATGTATATGAAGATTTCGTTCGTAGAGCACTTCGTAAGTATTCTATAGATAAGCCATTAATTAAGTCTGCTTCTATAACTGGTACTAGTAGTGAATACTTTATAGTAAATACTACTAATCTACCTGATTTCGTAGAGTATTGGAGTTCCATTGAATCTATAGAAGCCAAGGCACCTACAGTTGCAAGCAATGAAGACCCAAGATACATACAGAGGGATGAATGGGAATATTATAGAAACTCAACTGCTTTATATGTTCACTTTATAGGTTACTGTCCTTCATCTAGTGATACTATATCGGTAACTTATACAGTACCACACACCATTAATAATCTTGATAGCGAAACTGCTGATAGTGTACCAAGTATAGACTCTGAGGCTGTAGTATTATGGGCTTCTAACTTAGCTTGTATGATGCTGGCCTCTAGATTTGCTGGTACATCTGACCCTACATTAAGAGCAGATGTAGTTAATTATAAAACCAAGTCTTCAGACTATATGAGAGTAGCTAAAGAATATCGTGATGCATATATGGAGTGGATATCTGACCCTATTAAAGGTGCTAGTATCGTAAGAGATATAGACTTTGGTTTTGGTTTTGCTGATAATCAACCATTTCTAACTCATCGTTCATTTAACAATAGATAATGTCTCGTAAGCTAATACAGGCAGAAATCAAGACCATACTTGAAACTGTAACAGATATTGGTCAAGTACATGCTAGCATTCGATGGACAAAGTATGAAGATAAATTTATACAAAACTTTATTGTTGGTATAGAAGACCAAGCAGAGATTCGTACCTGGATGATTTACAGAGTTGAAGGCGGAATGGCATATGGGCCAAATAACGGAGGATTAGGTACTTCATATCCTGTAACAACACATCAGTCACTTGAAAGATATGACTTTAGAATAGAGGGTTGGGCTTCTTTTACAGATGATGATACAGACAGTAGATTTCAAGATTTAATAGATGCTGTACTAGATAAATTAGAAGCTAACATCTCTTTAAATAACACAGCAAATATGCATGGGCCAGTTAATTATAGTATAGACCATCAATTCTTTGGAGATTACTTTGTACATCATGTAATCTTCAATATGTATGTCTTAGAAACATTTGGTATCACACCATCATAAGGATTAACTATGAGATTATATACACTACAAGGAGAACATCTAACTGTAGATTGCCAGGAGCATGGTCAACATATTATCGCTACTGGATATATTGATTGTGACACTAAAGAAGGTAAGCATTTACTAGATAATTTCTCAGATAGAATTGGAAAAGAACCTAGATTTTTAAACTTTCATGTTTATCCAAAAACTGGTATGCCTGGAGAGTCAATAACAGTCCCAGTAACTGAAGAACCAGTGGAGATAGGTAATCCTTTAGAGGAGGTTAATTAATGGCTGGCACAGATGTTGTTCACTCACATAGACAAGTAGTTCAAGTAGGTGGGCCTCAAACTAATAATTCAATTCATAGCGAGGCTACTGCTAGTCACCTAATACCTGTAACTGCTTTTACTGCTGAAGAGTTAGTTACTCCACTCCTTGATAATGGTCGGCGTGGGCCTCATGCGGCAGACTTTAGGCAACCTGCTGGAGTTAAATTAGTTAATATTACAATTGAAGGAGCTGTCCAATCAGACCCAGGTGTTGCACTTGGGTTTGGAGTGGGTTTATTTCTAAGAAATATATTTGGTGGAGTAGATGTTGCTACTTCATTAACTAACGACTTATGGAATCATGACTTTCAACTGCCTGCTAACCCCGCTATAGAGTATCTTACAATTGAAACAGATAATCAAGTAGCAGCAGGCAATCGAACTTTTGTAGGTTGTAGAGTCCAGGAACTAGTATTTGCTTGGAATGCTGGAGAAGGTATATTAACTTATACTGCTACTTTAACTGGTGCAGATGTTAATATCGGTGCTGTGGCAGATTTGAGTGCTCAAGCAGCAACTATTGAGAGTGCTTTAGAAGGTTGGCTTCCAGAAGTAGCCTTTGATGCTGCCTACAATCCTGGCACAATTGAGTTCTCTAAGTTAATCAGTGCTGAGTGGACTTTATCAAGACCAGTAGGAGTTTTATATACTGGGCAAAATACTCAAACTGCTGAACAAATTATGCTTGGCCCATTATCTTGTACAGTAGCTATGGTAATGGACTTTGATAATACTGTAGAACTAGTAAAGTACAGAGCAGCTTCTGAGGTTAAAATAACAAATGCTTTCGTTAGAAATAGAAGTAGTAATAATTCTACAATAAGACGCTTTATTATTGGTAATAGTACATTTTCTTTGATTGACAGCCCTGTTACAGTAGATATAACGGGTGAACATGCTACTATTGCTTTAGGTGCTAGAGCGTTATATAACACAGATGCTTCTGTAATAGTAACAGATGCTTCTATAACAGGTGATGCTAGTATGAGTCTTAATGCTGGCCCAGTACATGTTAGACTTACTGATTTGAAAACAGCAACTTACACAAGTACTGGTTAAAAGACAATCCCCTAATTTTTTGGGGAGGCAGTTTCTTTGGCGAGGTTACTGCTTCCCCTTAATTTTAAAGCTACTAGTGACAGTTGGCACACTAAATTTTAAAGGAAGAGATATGGATGAACCAAAAATAGAAAGGCAGAAAAACCCTGCTGACAAGTCCTTAACTTTTGAAAATCAGATTGTAGCTGAAAGGTACTTTTCTCATGACTTGAATAGTACATCACACTTTAGTCCTGGCTCTGTCTTAATAGCTACAGTTGGTACTGACTTTACTGGTGAATCTAAAGAAAAGATAATAGCAATGAAGGATTATACTAGAGAAGCTGGTTATGTAGCTCAATATGTAGAGTTCCAAGTATATCATAATACTTTTCCGCAGGCTTCTCATGCGGCAACTCGTAATGCTATTAAAAACGAAGCAAGAATAGGTGGAGTGCAATTTGTATGTATGTTAGATACTGATGTGCTTCCACAAGAAGATATGCTTGCTAAATTACTGGCACATAATGTTTCAATTATTACTCCATATGTTATAGACCCTGCTATTAACTTACAATTAGGAGGTCCAACTAGAGAAATAAACTCAGGTCTATTTGAACAAAGGTGGATACCTCAGTGTTTTCTTTTGTGCAAGACTGCTATATTTAATAATCCAGAGATTCATTTTAGCAGTGATGAAGCTGAAGATGGTTTTGCTCATAGAACAACTCTATATGGCTTAACTCAACAGATTGATACTTCTCAAGTATTAACTTTAGCTAGTCCTCCTGGTAGACCAGACTCTGTAAAATGGGATACTAGAATGGAAAGATTAAAGGAAAGATATGATAGAGAGCCTACACGAAATTGGGTATCTCAAGAAGAATATGACGAAGCTTTATCTAATGATACATATATAGCAGTCTTAGGTGAATCAGAAGATAATAAAATTCTACAACAGCAACAAGTCTCAGAATTTGATGTTACTAAAGTAGCTAAAGAGGATGTGAATGACGGATTATAATAAAGATACTGTTTATCATAAAATGTTAATGGCTAGTAAGGAAGGAGAGGACGGTGTTGACATTATACAAAACCATAATGGAGATTGCTTAAAGAGAATTACATTTAGTAATGATTTAGAGAAAGACAGATACTTTGAACAAGATCATTATAGCTGGCCTCATGCAAGTCCTGGTTCTGTTTATATAGTAGCAGTTGGAAATCGTTGGAAGAGAGATGAAAAAAAAGGAATCGACTGTGAACAATTAGTTAAAGATATGTGTATCTATACTCAAAAGAGAGGATACAAAGTATCATTTGAAGAGTTTCCAGTTTGGTTTGGTGCTTTCCCAAATCCATCGGTAGCATCTGCTCGTGAACATGGAGCAATGAACGCTATTAAAAGTGGTCTACAATTTACATTCTTTATTGATAATGATGCTATGCCTGAACCTAATCTTTTAGTGGATCTTATAGAATTTAACGTACCTATGATAACTCCAATGGTTATGGATAGTAAAAGTGGAGAAATGTTAGGTGGGCCTTTTAGAGAAAAAAACTCTGGAGTATATAATCAGAAGTGGGCTTCTATGTCTGCATTATTGATTAAAACTTCTTTATTGCAATTGCCAGGAGTTAAGTTTGTTGATTCGGATACAGAAGGTATATTCTATGAAAGATTTGCCATATGGGAGCATACTGTACATATAGATACAAGTTCTATTTTACACACTTTAACTCCTCCTACACGTCCAGATAGTATGTCGTATGAAGCTAGAGTAGCAATGAATAAAGAAAGATATAGTCACATCTTTGAGAAACGTGTTCCAATGGATGCAATAGCACAAGAACTATTTGATGAAAAGGAAGAGATAGGTGAAGACCAAGTTAAAACTATTAAGATGTAAATGTTATCTCAATCAGAAATAGTTGACTTACTTAATGGGGATGGATATGATTTAGGGATAAGAACTTTACGATACTGGAGGTCAGTTGGTCTACTTCCAAAATTACAACAAGAAGGCATTCATTATGGTTACGATTTAGAAATTATAAATGATATAAAGGAATTATGTAATAAGTTTAGTAGGTTAATAGGAGATATTATATTCATATATACAATAGAAGGAAACTCTTTTAATGTATATAGATATATAGTAGAGAAACCTAAAGAATATAACGGAAAGTACAGATTGACATTCTATACAAATAAGGGTATAATAATCACAAGGAGAGAAAATTTAGATGAGCTACTCAGATGACCAAACTTTTACATTAGAACAAGTTGGTGCTCCAGATTTGTGGGTAACTTATAGTCGTCCTGGCCTCTTGCCTTACAAAGAAGGTCAAGCATTTATGAGGAAACATAAGTTATTTAATACAAAAGTCATGGCATTAGGTGAAACTGCAACTATGGCTGATGCCTTAAGTAAAGGTGAAGCTGAGTTTGAATGGATTCTTCAATTAATTACAGGTTGGAACTTGGTTTACCATTCTAAACATGAAAAATCTGGAGAACCTTTACCTATACCGTCTGCTGAAGAAGGCATATGGATGGAAATTCCAGGTTACTATATGACTTATATAGTAGCAACAATTCAAAAAGACCCAACTGGCTCTGATTTTTTATCTCAAGGGGTAGCGAGCTTGACCAATACTTTATCGCAGTCGTCAACGGAAGAAAACCAAATCCAGGAAGATTCAGTTGGGTAGGACAAGAGTATTGGGATATCTTTATAGCGGAACAGTTTAATACCACTCCTTGGGATGTAAGAGAGAATATTAGATATTGGGATATTGATAGATTAAGTGCTATGAATGAATCTCGAAACAAAGCATCTAAAATGAAAGATGCACTATCTGATATTAAGTCACAACTATAATGCCTGTTCAATTTACATATAACTTTGAGGATTTAGTAAAACTAAATAGTGGTTTGAGAAGTCTCTTAAACTCAATTCCATCTGCTAAATCTTTGTTATTAAGAAGTATAATGACTAGGTATCGTAATGTTATTCAGAGTGAAATATTAACACAAAATATCAGATATACTGGAACTTATGAACAGAGTGTTAAGATAGAGCAAGGTGGCTCTGATGATGACCCTACTATGTCATTAGTTTTAGACCCAACTGGCCCACAAGCTGCTAGACTTCCGATATATTGGAAAGTTCTAGAGTTTGGTGCTGCACCAAGTCCAAATGTTTTATCTGCTCCAATAGTTGAATGGGCTAATGTTAAGCTTGGAGCTGGTGCAGATGGGTTTAGGATAGCAAATAGCATACGCACTCGTGGTATAAACCCACATCCTATATTAAGTAGCATATTTGTATTAACTCCTCCAGATGGTGAAGTTGCAGGCTTAACATCATTAGCTGAGGCTATTTCAGAAGAAGAGTCTCAAAAGATAATGGATAACTTGGTTAACATTTATACTAATCCAAGAACAGGTCAGATATCTGCTCGTGGGCCTGGTGGAAGATTCATTTCTTTAAAGTAGGTTAATTATGGCTTTTGGCTTATTTAGAATGATGTTTAGTGCAGGTGGTAATGCTGTACCTGTGCTTGAAGAAATGAATACTGCTTCAAGTAAGTTAATTCAAACTTCTTCTCAGTTAGCTCCTTCGCTTAACCGTGTTGGCACTGGAATGGATAGTTTGGTTAATGCAGCTTCTAGAATGTCTCAGTTTAGAGGATTTGAATCTTCTATAGAGCAAATTAATGCTCAGGCTTCCTTTTTACAACGCACTATTTTAGAAGCAGCTTCCGCTCTGAAAACTCTTGGAACAGATGTTACAGGCTTAACAGAAGCAACTGTGCAGTTAACTTCTGAACAAGGTATACTATTGAACTTAGGTTTGAATCTTACTGAAGCAAACAAGTCTACTGCTAAGGCATTCTTTGATGTGGCAGAATCTATTAGGTCAGTAGGAGCAACTGGTCAAATTACATCTGCTAGATTATCATCTTTATCTCAAACATTACAACTGTTTTCTCAAAATACTGGAAGTGCAGCTTCTGCACAAATATCGGATTTATCAAATAGATTAATACAAGCTTCTGCCCAAATGAAAACAGCTGAAGGTGATGCGAGGAGACTTAGTAATTCTAATTTAAGTCTGTCTGATTCCCAACGTTTAGCTCATAATGAAACACAAAAACTAGCTGATTCTTTAACTAGATTTAGCATTATAGGTGGTGCTTCTAGCGGAACAATCCTTAAAATGGCAAATCAATTAGATACTTTGTCTCAAAGTGTCCATCCGAAATTTAGTACCAGTTTAAAAATTACATCTGGTGAACTTATTTCCTTTTCTAATCAATTGCGGATTACAGAGCAAGAGGCTCGAAAAGCTGGAGCCCCCGCAGGTGGCTTTCAAATGATGACAGATGTGAGTGATGGTGCCGCTACTCGTATGCGTCAGCTGTCATCTGCTTCTCAAGGTGCAATGATAGCAATGTCTCTCTTACAGAGAAATGTTACTGGGTTAGCTTTTAGCTTAATCTTTCTACAATTCTCTGGATTCTTAAAGCTGTCACTTGCTGTAGCTGGAGCTTTAGCAGCTGTAGGTGCAATAGGAATTGGCTTCAAGGGATTAATAGCTGAAGGTTTAAGATTGCAATCACTTTCAGATAAATTCTTTATCTTGACTGGTTCTACAGAAGCTTCAGGTTTAGCTCTTGATGCTGCTAGAGTTTTAGTAGAGAAATATGGTTTGAAAATTAATGATCTTACTAAATTTGAATTAGCTGCTTTGATAGAAAAGACAGGGCCATTAAATGAAGAGTTTGATACGTTTGGTAAATTGCTAGCATTAGCAGATGTAGGGTTAGTGAAAGGAGTTAAAAGCTCAGATGAATTAATAGACAAGTTTATTAGTTTACTTGACGAAGGAAAGACTCTTGACCAAATACTTAATGAATTAGGTTTTTCTGCTGAAGAGCTAGATGAACAGTTTGAAAGGTTTGATAAAAGTGAACTTGGTATCAAGAAAAGGCAAATGAATGAGTTAAACAATGCATTTAGAGAAGTAATAAGTGGGCCTGCTGCAAGTGCTGGAAATTGGTGGCAAGGTTTCCAATCAGCATGGATGAAATTAGCTATCGGATTTGTATCACTTGCTGAAGGTGATTGGAAGAAAGGTTTAACAAATATACTTCAAGGTACCGGGGCAATACTTGATGATTTATTCATGGCACCTACTAGAATAATGCACAAAATTGCATTTAATATGTTTCTTAAGCCTTTTATAGAACCTGGAAAGAAAGTTATTGAACTTGTAAAAAATACATTTACAGAGACAATACCGGATCTTTTTGTAAGTGCTATGAGTAAATCAGGTGAAATACTATCAAATGCATGGAGTGCAATGGTTGATGATATAGTAGGTTTTACAAGGTTAGTTCATGCAGCTATTAAAAAGTTATTTGAAGTTACATTAGTAAGGTTATTTAACTTTGCAACCAATAGATTAGGCGGTATTCTCCAAGGTGGATGGAATTTAATGGTTGATGGTATAGTAGGTTTTACTAAGAAGGTTGGTACTGTTTTACTTGAATTTATTGTTGGGAGGTGGAGGGATAGCTTTAATGGATTAGTAAATGTAGCTAAGATGATACTTCCTGACATGTTTAGCTTTGGAGTTCAAATTGTTCAAGGTCTATGGAATGGTGTTAGTGGAAGATGGGGAGATTTTGTCAGATGGTTAACTAGTCAAATTGATATCATACCAGGAGTAATAAAGAATTTCTTTGGTCTTAATTCTCCTTCTAAATTAATGATGGGATTAGGTCAGAATATTACTGAAGGACTTATGATTGGTATGAATAAAGGTTTCACTGGTTCAAGTAGAACCTCTAATAGTATAAGTATTAATGTCAACGTGAGTGGAGGTTTCTCTAACGACCCACAAGTTGCTGGTAGGACAGCAGCAGGAGCTATCTTGAAAGGAATTACTAGGGGTGGAACATTTTCTGGAGCGCCGTTAGTTGCGTAGGAAAACGTTTTTGTGGACGTTTGATACCATGACCGATGGTATCTACCTAAACCTGGGTTGAACCCTATTAAACGGCCTAGAAAAACCATTTTTGGCGGTTCCTAACTAAACATGCAACGGATGTGAAATGGCATTAACATTAACAATAGGAGTACCGGCTACATCCCAGGGAGCTAATAGCCCTGCTTCTTATCTTCCCTATGTTGACTTTTCTACTATTGTAATTCAAAATAGTGTACAGATAGCTGCTGATACTATGGAGTTTACTCTAGTAATTGTAAACCAAGATATAGAAGAACCAGAACCTGGAAATGAAGTAATATTTAAAGATGGATCTACTATAGAATTTGGAGGTGTTTTAACTTCTATTGAAAGGAGATTTGGCGTTGAGAGAAATGTTGTTGAAATACTTTGTACTTGTCAAGACTATGTATATTTTTTAAATCGTAGATTGGTTAATGAGTTTTACGCTTCACAAGCTGCTGGACAAACAGTTAAAGATATCCTCACAGATTTACATGGTAAAAGTGATTCTGATATACATTATTCATTCTTTAAAGATAATGTTGAAAATGTGACTGATGGAGCTATCTTAGCAGCTTTCACATTTGATAAAATAGTACCATCTCAAGCATTTGACATGATAGCTCAATCTACTGGTATGCAATGGTGGATTGATTTTGATAAGAAAGTATATTTTAAAATATTAAATACGTCACAAGCTACACATTTAAATTTACTAACTTTAGATTTAAATAATGATATTACTGAATATTTTGATTGGAAAGAGCTAGAAAGCATTGATGGTGTAGCATCAGAAATAATCTTAAGAGATATAAAACTTCAATCTACTGAATCTGAGACAAATAAGTTTTTAGGTTCTCAGGGTCTTGATCATTTAAGTGAAACTAATAAGATATTCATGCTGCCACGTACTCCATATGGATTTTTAGGTGTTACAAGTGTTTCTAAAGATACTGGAGGAGGAGATGTAAATCAAACATTTAAATATGAAGATGTAGATGGTCAAACTGCTGATGGGACAGGTGGAGCAACAGATGTATTTATATATGTTAAAGACCAAGGATCGTATGTAAGATTTGCATCTGCCAATGCTGTGGCTGATACTGATATAATTAAAGTAACTTATAAATATGTAATAACAGATGATTTAGAAGGTCCTGACTTTGCAGCAGTTGATGAATTAGCACGTCGTACAGGAGGAGATGGAAAACATCAGTTTATGTATTCTCAAACTTCTGGAATGAGATTTAAAAATTTAGATGATGCTGAACATGTTATTCAATTATTAAGAGCAAAAAAGTCTACAATATTAAGGCGTGGCTCATTTTCATCATGGACTAAAGGCTGGCAAGCTGGACAAGTGTTTCAACGCAAATGGGATTCGCACAAACTTCAGTCAGAGTCTATGTTTGTAATCTCTGTGACTAAAATAGTTTTGACTCCAGATACTAGTAATAACTTATCAGACACAATTATTCAAAGCAATATAGTATATTCTAACTTACCTTATGGAATAGCTTTTTAATATGCCTGGAGAAGATGAAATAGAACTTTCAAGGTTGCTAGGTATTCTTTATACTGAGGTGTTTCAAAGAACCGTTAAAGAAGAAAACAAGCCTCTTTCTAAATCATCTCATAAGCAGGATAGAATGACATTAAAAGAAGATTTCTTTACTGTATTAACTACTGCTACTAATAAGACTTTATGGGGACAATCTGGAGTTTCACATCACTTAGCATTAGATAATATACAAGGAGTTTGGAGCGAAGGAGGTAGTTGGGGTTAAATATGAAGATGAATCCTAATAGCAAATTAATGCTTCCGGGTTCTCGTGGTGCAATTAAAGAATCAATGGAACCTAAAGGGTATGTACGTTGGCTTTTAACTGATATAGAAACTGGTGAGCTTAAAAATTCTGGTGGACAAGAGAATATATTAGTTAACAAAACCAGAGAGGAACTAGCTTCAGCTATTACTGGTGGTTCTGTTACTTTTCCTGGATTTATAGGAGTTGGTACAGGTACTACTACTCCTGCTGCTGATGATACTGATCTTGAAACAGTATCTCAGTATAACGGTTCTAATGATGCTAAAGCAGTTGACTCTAAGTCTATTCGATCTCTATATACTGCTAGGTTTGTTGTTCAATTTGCTACTACTGAAGCTAATGCTACAATAAGAGAACTAGCTTTACTTTCAGCTGCTGATTCAGGTAATTTATGGGCAAGGGTAGCAGTTAATATTACTAAAACTTCCTCAGAGCGATTAACAATATATTGGTATATAATATTTGATAGGAGTCTTGACGTGGCTATTAAATCTGGAGCAAGTATTGCTGCCACTGGAACATTCTTTAATAGCACTCCTGTAACATTAACGTTTTCAAGTGCTGTTACAATAGTAATGTTAACTAATAATACAGGAACACAAATATTTTTTAAAATTAATGAGGCATTAGATGGTGCTGATCCTCCAGCTGACTATGATGGTAGGTTAGCAGATGGAGAAAAATTAGAGCTACTTAATGAGGAAATATCTATAACTACAATCAGTGTATGGGGTACTGCTCTTGGTACTGCTGCTGCTCCTGTAAATACCATTGGTTGTGTAGGATGGTAAGTATGACTGATAAAGATGATGGTTTTCTAGAGATAACTATAGAAGAAATGGTAGAACTTATTCGGCAAGGAGAATCTGTAGAAGTTTTATATGAAGAGTGTCCCTTTCCTAAGCCTAATATAATTACTTTGATATGTAAAGATAGTTATTGTAGAGATATAAGAGAATTAAAGCCAATTCTTTCTGCACATTCTTCTACGCAAATACTAATTAGGTCACATGATAAAGACAATGTGATTACTGCATGGAAAGAATTCTTTGTTCATTCTGCAAATATATATATGACTTTTAAGGTAAGTCACAACTCTAATCAAATTACTGTTGAACAGAAAACTGATGAATCTCAGAAATATGAATCAAGTATAGCAGGGAAGGCAATTAATGGGTAGTTCAGATGTGAGTGCTTTAGAAGTTCTAAAATGTACAAGGTGCTCTAAACCTTCTAATCCTCCCTATAAAACCTGTGATTATCACAGGAAACAACAAACTAGTTATTCCAATTGATAACAATGGGTCAAAACATAGAGATAATGATAATAAAGCTTGGAAGATATATAGATGGTTGTTTAATAATAATTTTCCTAATGGTTATCAAGTAATGTGTTGGACTTGTAATATGGCACGTTATCAAAATAAAGGAGTATGTCCTCACAAATCTGGTGTTCATGTTATTATTACTGGAATGGGAGTGAAAGAAGAAATATATCATGGGGAGTAGTGATGTCTCTGCTGGGGACACGATCCTTGCCTCACAACAAAATGATCTTCGTGATGATATAATTCAACAGTTTACTGCTGCTGATGAAGTATTCGTATCTACAGGGAATGATGCTGGTACAGTAAGGACAGCTATTACTCAAGCATTAGCTACTGCTGGTACTTCAACAGTAATAGCAGGATGGACTCCATTAAGAGTTAAACAAGCTATAGATGCTCTTGGAGTCCCTAACAGTATTGATTTCTTAGTAGGAACTGCAACTGGAAACCTATCTTCTGAGATTGTTGCAGGTACAGCACCTGCTGGAGAGCTTGGTGGTACGTGGGCCTCACCAACTGTGGACGGAACCCACTCAGGTTCTGCTCACCACGCTGATGCTCATACCGTTGCTAGTCACAGCGACACCACCGGTACCGGGGCAGAACTTAACACTCTGACTGATGGCTCCAACACATCCTTACATACCCACACCCATACCGTACTTTCACACTCAGATGGGGCTGACGCATGTAAGATTGCTACTGGGTCCTACACCGGAGATGGTTCTACTTCACAGGCAATTACTGGCGTTGGGTTCACTGTCAAGTTCCTTTGGGTATGGCCTAGGGGTACTGCTGAGACCCCCAATATCAACACGTTCGTGACCACTGACACGATAGTTGATGACAATGCATCTGGTCAGTCCTACCGTTGGGGTGGAGGCACCCAGTTCGCTTTCCATGCTCTGATAGCTCTGGGGTCCGATGGGTTCACCGTTGATGATGCAGGGGTAGACGCTGCTCCCAACAAGAATACCGAAGTCTACAACTACCTGGCTATCGGAATCGAGGTTTAAGAGGAGTAAGCAAATGTCAGTTAGCTATGTTTATTATGACCCATCTACAAAGCAAATTGAAGCGTATTTCGAGAGTGCTAAACTTTCTATAAATGCTAATTGTGAAGCAAAGGGTCTTGTTCGTGCTATAGTGCCACCAGGATTTATATGGTCATCACAAGCTGAACGAGATAATAAAATAGAAACCTTTGGTGCTAATGGTGATATTAAAACAGTATCAGTTAGCATAAATGTTGTTCAAGTTGCAGCTAAAGCACCAACGCGCCTTGAAAATTTGCAATGTAAGATAGATGATGATACAGCTACTTTATCTGATGTTAAAGAATACCTTCGATTACGTCCATAACTGGGTAGTGTTCCACGCCTAGACCTACGAAAAAAACGTTTCTAACGCTGTTTCCTGACATAAATAGGCCCGGCTGACCTATGGTTAATCGGGCCAGGTTTGACCCCAGTAAAAACGATTTGGTGACGTTAGACTTTGACTTGTAATTCTATATCTCGTATGAATTGCTGAATGCGTCTTAATACTTGTTTATAACGATCCTCTTGTATTTCTCCTTCTATAAACCTACTCATTTGGTACTCCTAATTGAAAGTGTTTAAATCCCATTTCAATACACTCTTCATGATTAAGCATACCGTATGGGTCTATTATGATACCACCTTTCATATGTTCCGTAAGATTTTCTAAACTTAGTTCAGAGTATTGTTTGTCTGCTGTTAAGATACATAGTATATCTGCATTGTGTGAAGCCTCTTCTGGTGAGTTACAAGAATGACAAGGTTGCCATGTTACAATATTATAAGGGTCATAAGTTTTAATCTTAATTCCAGTAAGAGTTTTTAGATAACCTAAAGTATGTAATGCTTGAGAATTCTTCATTGAATTAGTATTAGGCTTATAAGTTAGCCCCCATATGGCAACTGTTAAATTCTGTCCATATAAATGGATTAAGTTATTAACCCAATCTTTTCTATATAATAAATCAAACTCTATATGTTCAGATAACTTTTCAATGGTATACATGTCTCTTTCTAAATGTCCACCAGATATTCCTAATCCTGGATTAATATAAGAACCTATTCTACTATCATTTTCTATAATAGATTTTACTTCTCTCCAATCTGATTTTACTTTTTCACAAACCTCTGCTAAAACGTTTGTAGTAGATACTTGTGCAGCTAAATATATATTTGTGGCTATCTTTGCCATTTCGGCAGATTCGTAAGATACTTTTCTAATCATTTGTGTTTCATATGTTTCGAAGTTACTTAGATACTCTTTGTATACAACTGGCAAAGGTTCATTTTTATCTTCACATCCTACTGTAACTTGTATTGGATTACAAGATAACTCCATAGCATTACCAACTACTAAGAACTCTGGTTGATAGAATATAGGATTATGGTATTGACCCAATAAACTACGAGTAAATCCTGGATATACTTGACTTGATATAACTATAACAGTTTCATGTGATATATGATTAGTAATTAAATCTAAGTATGAAAATATAAGGTCATAATTACTTTCATTTTGTTCATTTGTAGGTGTATCTATTGTAATAAATATTAACTTACATTCTTTAAGTATCTCAGGATGTATAGTCCAATCAATACTGTATTTTACTTCCTCGTATAGATTTTCTAAGTCTGGTTCATAAAACGGAAAACGCTTATTTTGTAAGTCATTTATTAAACTTTCATTAGAATCGTATCCCCAAACTGAGTGTCCTTTAAAAGCTGTCGTGATAGCAGATACTATACCTAAGTGATTAAGTCCGACAAATCCTATAGTTCCTATATCCATACTTAAACCTCGTTAAATATATTGTTAATCCAAATATCAGTCTCTATATTAGTTCCACCAGTCTTACATAGTTCTTTAAAGTGTTCATACTGTAGTGTTAAAGTTGGGTCTGGAGAATCTAAAAAGTAATACTGTTCCTCTGGTACTCCACTTGGGAATATCCTCTTTCTAGTAGTTAAATGACTCCATCCCCATTTTAGTAATCCATTAACATGAGCACTTCCTAGTTCTCCTGTAACATCTATAGTGAAAGTATTCTTCCAATAGCAATATGTTGACTCTATAGAAATATGTGGAAGTCCTTCTGAATGTAATATAACATGGTCAAATGCCTTGTTTTCTAACATACCTGCAACTATATAAGGAAAAGTTATATCCTTTCTATCAAATAGATAGTTTACAAGGTCAAATTGATGAGAGCTAATTTCTTCTAATACACCTCTGCTTCGATCTCTCCATGGAGAGTTTTTTACGTTTATAGCTGTTCCATTACCAAGGAATATCCTTACAAGGTATATCTCTCCTAGAATACCATTATCTATTAACTCTTTTAATTTTATTACAAGAGGCTCAAATCTATAACAATAAGCTGTTTGTAAAGCTACTTCGTTTTTAATCTGTAATTGACGTAATATCTCTAACTCTACTGCCGTACCTATTAATGGTTTTTCAACCATTACATGCTTTTTATTAGATAAAAGATATTTTATAATTTCTTGTTTTTCTTGGTTAGGGGTACAGACTATAGCAGCATCATAGTGGTCTAATGAAGCATCTTTTATACTATCTAAAGCTAGTGGGTATATTGGGTCTACTATTCCTACTAAATCATTATCTATTATATCTCTATGCTTTTTACCTTGATTACCTAGTCCAACTATAATTGTTCTCATTAATTACCTCCTACAATAAATGATTTACTTTTACCTTTCTTAATATTACTTAAGTCTTTATGTATTTCGTATAATATTATTAATGGAAAGAAAGTTAACATTATTATAAAAAGAAATGGCATTCTCATAAACTTTGTTCAATCCTTTCTAACTTTTTAATAACATCTTCTGGCTTAACTGGATTATTTCCTTCTGTCTCACAAGCTATAGCAGCAGCCATAGAACCTAATATAGATGCTATAACTTGAGCACTAGGACTTAATGTCAGAGCTAATGTACTATAAGCTAGTAACGCATCACCTGCTCCTATAGAATCCACTACATTGTCAGCAAATGTATCTAGACTAAAGAATGAACCAGATGCATCATTAGGGTATCTATAAGTCAAAGTTCCTTTACTACCAAGCTTTAGTATTAATGTTTTACATTGAGCTTGCTTAAATAATTCTAATGCTAAAGGTCTTATTACTGAATCTTGATCCGCCAATGCAAACCGTGCTTCTCTTTCATTAGGTGTAATTAAATCAAACCCTTTGAATTCTAGAATGTTACCCCATCTACTAGCTACTTGACTGTCAGCTACTCTTAAACCATGCTCTGGTAGACAATCTATTAATTTAGGGATAGTATCTCTATTGAATATGCCATGTCTAAAGTCACTAAATATATAAGCGTCTGGTTTTGTCCAACTTAAAGATTCACTAAACCTGTCTATGATTCTTTGAGATATAGGACGATTATCAACTTTGTCTACTTTAAGTAATCTATACCCATTAGTTATATATACTTGTTTTTGTGTGGTCACTCTATCTCTATCTATAGAGCATTGAAAACCTATTCCATTACCACATATCTCTCCTGTCACCCAAGAACCTAAATCATCATCACCTGTAACTGTAGAGAACTTAACATCTGCACCAGCAGCTTTGAGATGTTTAGCTACTATTGCTGCACCACCAATAAAGTTCTCTTCATGTTCATGTGCAACACTTATATTAGGATTCTTACTCATACCACTAGATATAAGATTGCAGTAAATATAAGTATCTACTATGGTATCACCAAGTACATGTACTCTTAAGTCTGTAAAATCTTTAATACAATACTTTAAGTCATCAAAACTTATACTATTAGACTCCATTAGTACATGTAGCTTTTCAACTGACAAGTTCGGTGGATTTTTATTAATAATATTAGATGAAGAGTATACTACATCACCAGGAGTATAAATCATCTCACCATTATATGATTCAATAGCTGCTCTTTCTATTTGATTTAATACATTATTATCATCTGAGTACTCATATCCTTTAGCAAAATAATCTGGTTGTAGAGTAATAATGTTTTCTTCAGGTGTAGGAGACTCATCTGTAATTACATAGTCTACCACTTCAAGTGCTGCTAAGTTCATTGCTCTAAGTTCTGATGGAACAAAAGGTCTATAGTCTGCTTTAGTAATAAATGCATCACCAGTTAAACTTACTATTAATATATCTGCTTTATTCTTAGCATACATTAAATGACGTATATGTCCAGGATGTACTAAGTCAAAAGTACCATGACACATTATTACTTTTCTAACTCTAGGTCGTCCACCTATTATTTCCTTTAATTCTTCTATTGTCTTAATCTTACGTTTGTAGTCATTAGTCATGCTCTTGACAACCTATATGTAGGCATTCTGGACAAGTGGGAATATCTTCTATAACGATATCAGTTGGAACCAATAAACCTCTTCCTTTTTCTCGAGCATTCCTTTGTTCTAATAGAAGAATACCCTCTCTGAATATGTTTAATAATATTACATCTTCTTCACATCCTTTCTGATTTTGTAGGTATTTAATTCTGTTTATTAAAGCTCTTAAAACTTCCTGTATGGTGGTTCCTGGATAAGAATTAAGATTTCCTGGATACTTTTCTGGTGGGTTATTACGTTTTACAAATACTAGAAAGTTTGATGGGTCATTTAAGTAACCATCTAACATATCTACCTTATACATATGTCCTGGGTCTATAACTTTCATATTAATCGCACTTATTCCAACCACAAGATTGACATTCTACACATCCCTGAGAATGAATAAGCTTTCCCCCGCAATTATAACAAGGAGTTGCATCTAACTTGAATCCCGGTATAAATTGTGCTTTCTCACCATTCCCAGTGTACCTGATAGTTTTTATTAGTTTATTTTCTATATGATCATGTAGTACTTTTGATATAGCGTCTGGTAATGACATTATATGAAAGCCATTATCCCATATAGGACAACAAGTTATATTTCTAAGTTGTTCTACTACTTCCATAGGGTCTACCTTAGAACGTAAGCAAAGAGATATAAGTTTTGTTATTGCTTCTGTATTGGCACTATCACATCCTCCTGCTGTTCCTCCATTGCAAAATACCTCTATAGGAGTTCCATTTAATTTATTAACGGTAACATATACTTTACCATGACCAGTAAGTATTTTATCTGTAACTCCCTCTACAGATTGAGGTCTTTCTATTGGGTGTATAACTGTTTCATTATTAGTAAAGAGATTATTAATCCTTGAATCTAAAGTAGCACCCTCGTCATGTCCCATTTTTCGAGCAGCTTGTTCTGATAGATTTAATACTTGTACGTCTTTGCTACCATCACGATATATAGTAGCACCTTTACATTTAGATTTCCAAGCTAGTATATATGCTTTAGATATATCTTCTACTGTTGCATCATTAGGCAGGTTAATAGTCTTGCTAATGCCATTACTAATATGTGTTTGCCAAGCTGCTTGATGTTCAATATGCCATTTAGGAGAAATCTCTAAGGCGGTCTTGAATAAATCTTGATCTTGAAGATCTTTTAATTCTATTCTAGGCATTTGATTTTGCATATATTCTATAACTGCTTGTGGAACTTCAATGATAGTAGATTGAGCTTCACCTTGGCTCCATAAAGCTTTACGTTCTGTATATAGACTATGATATGGTTCAATACCACTAGAGCACCCCGCTAGTATATTAAGTGTTCCAGTAGGAGCAACTGTAGTTACACAAGAATTTCTAGTTTTCAGACTGAAGTGTTTTCCTTGTTCAATTTCTAGTTTTGAAAGTGATGTGCCTCTACCAATTCTTGAGTTGGCCCACTCTGGAAACTCTCCTTTTTCTTCTGCTAAATCATGTGAAGCTACCCATGCTTCTTTAGTTAGAAATTCAGACACCTGTATGGCTAAGTCAATAGCTGCTGCTGATTCATAAGGTATTTCCAATTTAACTAACATATCATGCCATCCCATAACTCCAAGACCAATACGTCTAGTCTTTTGATTCATTTCCTGGAGTTGCGGTACATCTTCTGGAAAGGTATTTACATCAATTACATCATCTAAGAATCTAACTGCTAGATGAATTGTTTCTCTAAGTTCATTCCAAGCTATTCCATTATTGTTTATCTTCTCTTCATGTATAGGTAATACAAACTTTCCTAAGTTTATAGAACCTAAATTACATGAATTATAATTCTCTAGAGGTTGCTCCCCACATGGATTAGGAGATTGTATCAATCCAAGTTGAGGATTAGGTTCTGTCTCTCTAATTCTATCTATAAAGAATAACCCTGGGTCTCCAGTTTTCCAAGCTGACTCACATATCTCTTCCCATATTGCCGAAACATCTACTAAATACTTACTTCCTTCATTGTCTACTATAGAAGCTCCTTGAGTAAGACTTTCCATAAACCAATCAGGCATCTGTATAGAAATATTAAAGTTAGCTAACATATCAGATGGAAGTTTACACTCATCTTTGCAATGAATAAACTCTAAAATATCTGGATGGTCAATAGGAAGGATAGCCATATGGGCTCCTTCTCTAAATGCACCTTGGGTTATCCACTTAGATGATTCAGATAGAATCTTCATTACTGCTATAGGACCAAGAGCTTTGCCATGTGTAGTTCCTATTGGAGAACCTTTAGCACGTATGTCTCCAAAGTATGCACCAATACCTGCTCCATACTTTTCTGTTAATGCCCAATCTTTAACTGTCTGATAAATAGACTCCATAGTATCTTCTGGTGAGATTACATTACAACCTTGTAGGCCACCTTTCTTAGCTTTAGAACCAGCATTCTTTATAGTAGGAGAGTTAGGAAAGAACTTCTTTGGAACTATTAGTTCGTTATAAAATCTTTCAGTCCAAGTTCTTATATTCTCTGCTCTTTGCTCAGTTTGATTTAAAAAGCTTCCTGTCTTATTAAAATTATAAGATACTTCTGCACTAGCCACATATTCGCACATATCCCACATTCTTTCTTCAGCAGTCTCACCTTCAGAAAGAAATCTAAGTTCTAGAACTTTCCTAGCATTATCTGAAAAATCTATCTTAGTTAGTTCAGTTGTCATAATTCTCCATTATTTCTTTATAATCTTTAACTAAATGGTCTTTTGAGTCATAAAATACTACTATACCTGTAGGTTGCCATCCCCACATACTTTCACATTAAGGACATACTAAATATGCTTTCATGCAGTCTAAAGGTTTATTTCCTGTAATAAAAAATAAGAAGTCACATACACATTTATATTCCCAAATAAGATTTGAAGTTTCTATATTACCTATTTCTTTTGTTTTCATTTATCTATCTAAGAATAATCTAAATTTGTTTGCTATGTCCTTTCCTATACTTGGCACATCTGCTAATTCTTCCCTAGTCTTAATAAACGCAGATAATAGTATACCTCCAGATGCTTCCATTAATGATGTTGCTCTCTTTTGCCCAAACTGTAATCCTGGCATTTGAGCAAGCCAATGAATCTTATCATTCAATCTCATTTCTTCTTCGTCTAATGTGAACTCAAATGAAGTATCAACTGGTCTTGGTCTAATCTTTAGTGACTGATGTTCTTCTCTCTGAAACACTTCATTGTTCCATAACCTTAGTAGCTCTGCTGTAGCATTTAAAGAAGCAGACGGAACCCAAATAGCTCCATTAGCTATACATGCTATCATTATAGTATTCACAACTAGAGTATAAGGCCAGTTACGTCTTATACCTCCTGGCAAAGAAATCTTTCCTCTGTGGTCCATTCCCATCCAATCTTCAGATAGGAATATTTTAATGTCAGTGTTGCAATCTTTTAATTCTTCTGCTATATGTGATGCTACATCTAGCTTATTAGATACTATGTCATTAATCCTACCTCTAGCAATTCCAACTGTATAACCTTGCTTTGAATAAATCTTGTAGTCTGGATATATCATATCGTTCTTAACTATAGATATATCACTTAACTTAGTCTTTAATAGTGAAGGCTCACTGCCCGAGATATCCATTAAAGGATTCATTATATCAAATGTAACTCCTTCAAGTCATTTTCAGTATAGAGATATACTTCATCACAAACCATACATTTAGACATGCAAGGTTTGTCGCCAGCTAGTATTTGCATAGTAACTAAACTTTTGCAATTCTTACATCTAGCTTCTTCCATGCACCATTTTATTCTGGCATTGTCTTGTGTTAAATCACTAGATTTGCCTTGATGAAATACACTTGGAACTTCACTCATATTAATAAATCTCCTTGGATGAAATCTTAAAAACCAATTAAACATTTAATATTTTCATAGCTTCTATGATTTGTGGTCTATCCTCCTCTTTTATTGTTGAACATCCTCTATATAGGCAATGAGAACAATAAATATAACCTCTTAAAGTTCTATGCCAGCAATTCAAAGCTGCACATTTTCTTTCTAATATACTTCTTGCTTTAGAATCTGTCATAGGTTTATCCAAACATCTTTTTCTATGTTCTTCAATTTTCCAATAATCTGATATACTGTTACACAATACTATTTCTCTACATATAGTACATTTCCAATCACAAATTAAAGGACTATTATCTTCTAAGTATGATGTTATCCAGTGATATGCTTTAACTGGTTCCATTTCTACCTACTATATGTGGCAAGAATCCCTTATAATCCTGTACCCATTGTATCTTGTTAAAGTTAGGGTCATTAATACCAATCATTTCTAAGATCTCTGGGAATGTTATATTTGTACAATCATGCTCCATTCTAAATCTAGTCTTAGCTTCTGAGTTATACTGACTAAAGACTGTTTTAACGGTTTGGTTAACACCTCCACCTTCTTTTGTCATTATCCCATGCAATGAGAATTGTGTAGATAACAAGTGAGCAGTTTTACCATCTAATGCTAATGATGTTATTTGTTTTCTATCCTCCTTCTTTTTATCCATATCTAATGGATGGTCTTTAAATCCCATAATACAAGTTACTATTATATGTTTCTTTATAGCATGAATATGGTCATTAATTATTCTACATCTTTTATTTAACCTCTGATAGTCTTGTATCTCCATAGTTTCTGTATCTATTCTTGGTCTTTTTCTTTGAGCACTTAGTGATGCTCCTACTGGAAGAACAGTATCAATTTCTATATCTTGTAACCTATTATATGCATCTAAAGCAACTACATCATATTGTTCTGCTTCTCTGCTAGTTGCAGCAAATCTTAGAACATCTATTAATTCTTTCTCGCTAGGAGACTGTATTCTATCTACTTCTGCTCCCATAGCCACAATGGTATCGTCTCCATCCGGGTCATATTCGATAAGCAGGACATTGTTATAAGGTAATGTCCACTCATCATTTATAAATACTCTACGTGATGCTGTACCAATAATAGTTGTTTTACCTTGTCCACCAAGTGCTGATAAAAGTAGCCTAGCAAATTTTGGTCTTTCTCCAGTTGATTGAATTTTGTGCTTAGATTTTAATTCGTCTGATAGTGGTGTTATTACTCTACTAGGTTTGAAAATCTTTTTCTCGGTTGTCATTACTCTTCCCAGTCAAATACTTCTATGTCCTCATAATACAAATCGAGTAGCTGATGGAAGTCTTCTCCTTTTCTATATGCCATACTGACATCTAAATCTTCACATCGTGTACAGTCGAATTGAATCTCTCTTTGTTGCATTAAATGAGGAGCTTGACGCAATATATAATACTCTTGTGCAGAATCTATATAAGACTCTAATGCATAATCTATTTCATAATCAGTAAATCCAAACCACCTTCTAAAGATTGTATTGGGTGATGATATGTCTTTATTGATACCATTAACCATTACTCCTTTAAATCTATCACCATATTTCCACCTTCCCCAAATAGAATAATCTAGTAGTTGCTCATCAATAGCAAATTGATTCATGAAGTCATCGTATTTTTGCCTAGTAGTCTTATGGTCTACTAAATATATACCGTCTGGAGTATCAATTATTAAATCAATCTTTCCTGCTAGTACAGTAAATGTTTCTTTTGGTATATCTCTAGAGTCACATAGTATTCTGCCTTCTTGTGTTATGCACAAAAAGAAAGAATGTTCTGTCTGAATATCTTTAAATGTTTCTGCGTCTTTAGTCTGAGAGTAATATCTATCTAATATGGTTGCTCCTGATTTAGTCCATACCTCTATCTCATTATTGAGTACCATATCATCAGACTCGGTTATCATTCTAAGCTTGAATTGTTTTAATACACTTTCAAATGGTTCTGTTCTGTTAGTTGAGTAATATAAACGCAAAGCATCATGTATAGATTCTCCAAATATAAAGTCAACATTATTACGAGGTTTACGTTTACGCAACTCATAATGAACCCAGTGCTTGAACTTACATCTATTCCAAGCTTGTTTACGATGATGACTTTGAACTAAAATATCATCCATTTATTTTTTGATCTCTATAATAGTTTCATTAGGAAAATCTTTTACTGCATCTTCATAATTATTGTATATAGGCATTATTGCATTATCATTATATATATTTTCATATCTTATTATTGCAACCTCAGAAACATGAGGTGCAAAGTTATGTTTTAATACTTCTATACTACATGGGAATAACTTATTAACTAACCACACTTATGGGCCTCTATCTGGATAAGATACTACAGAAGTTAACATTTAAAATACTCTATCTGTACCAAGTTTAGGTAACATATCTTCAGGTTTCCAATTATGAATATATTCTCTTTGAACATAAGCTCCTGAATAGGTAATACCTATTCCTTTAATTTCTAAAAATGATATTTGTCCTACTCTCATATGAGGTTTCAATATATAGTGGTTATCAGAGTTATTCTTTATTTCTAATGTCCACCTATTAACATATCCTATATCTCCAAAACCAGCAGAAGGACATACATCTATAAAGAGTCTACCAAATGTACTACGAGCTTTAAGTAACATAGCATGTTTACGAGAACCAATAAATTCTTGAGTGTGAGTTAAGATACACATACCAGGCTCTAATACTAATGTATTTTCGCTACTAACGAAAATTGGATCTTGCCATACATAGTATACACTTTCTTCTAAGTCTAAATTGATTGGGGAGTTATAAACATTAGGTAGAGCGAACCAGTTACCTAATGTAATATCATATGAGTTAGGATTAAGTTGTCTAGGAAAAAATGGGAGTATTTCTATTTCACCTTTGCTAAGAGCTTTTTCTATTCCTTTTGATCCTAGCATAACTGAGAGCCTGCATGTAACGCCCGTACAGGCGATTTCCTGGATTTGCGGTCTAGGATACCTGGGAACATATTTAACCCCCTAAAACAACGTTAGAAACGTTTTATGACCTATCCCTAGCTAATCTAGGGGTGGTTCGTAATAGACTCCATCATTTTGAATTACTAGAGCATATATATCAGAGCGCATACCATTTGAATCATGCATTATTCTATCATGTGTCCTATTCCATGCTGCTGATCTTACTTCTATGCATTTAGTTGTTCAGGAGTAATAATATCTTTAAGTGTATTTTGTATAGATTCTGTAGTAGTCTGATTAATCTTCATAACATCATCACACTTTGCTGAAATCTCTCTTTCATTCTATCAGCATACTGCTGATTTTCATCTGGAGGTAATTCATATCCTACTGCTCTAACACCTAATTTCTTTGCTGCCATAAGGGTACTTCCACTACCAGAGTATGGGTCTAGTATAATTGGTTTGTCTTTACCCTCGCACAACACTTGTAATATATCTTGTAGTAAGGCTTCTGGCTTTTGTATAGGATGCCATCGTTCTTTATTTGAACCACGTTGATACCTAAAAGCATTAGAACGCCGCTTGCTATGCATTCTATAACGTCCCTTGGTAGCATATATTATCCATTCGAAGACTTCATAGAGTGCTCCATCAAGATCTCCTGTGCCGCCTGCGCTGTCGCTCTTGTCCCAGTGCCATACTTGTTTAAGATTAAACTTAGCTTCCTCAACATATCCTTGCCAATCACCATATACATCCCATCTAGTAAAAAGAACTAAAGCTCCTGGATCTTTAAGAACCCGATATGCCTCTGTTAAGAATTCAGGAACCCAAGAAAGATTATCATCATCTGCCATATTTGAAAAGAGAGGAGTAGCAACACGGGTATGGCTTTGATACTTGACACCATATGGTGGGTCACATAAGATAACATCAATAGTTTTACTTTCTATCTCTGGCATAGAATGGTCTGTTCTAGTATATAGAGTTATTAAATCATCTTTAAAGTGTTGTTTGTTCATTTCTTCTCATAGTAGTCTGACCTTTCTTTGTCTTGTAAAATCTCTATTACTGCTGATAATTCTTCATCAAAGTATATCCTACGAAAGAAACCAATTAGTATTACATGTGGATATGATGGTAAGTCCTCTAGTCTTCTTCCTTCAATAATGTTCTTGATATGGATTCTTATTACTTCTACGTCTGCTAAAACAGAATTTTCCATTTAAGCTCCGGGCCACAAGCCTCGCCTACATAGTCTAGCTATTACTCCATATACAGAGGTATCACCCCAACTATCTTCTATTGATTCGTTTGCGGGTGTTCTTTTCTCTCCCCATATTAAGTTCTTTACTCTGGCTATCTTATCACTAACTCTTACTAGAACACCTTGCTCTCCAAAACCTGCTATGTTACCTGGGCCATAATCATGTTGTTTCTTATCAAAGGTTTTGATATCCTCTAACACTATATAAATATACTCTTTAGATAATTGACCTTCAGTCAACTTTAATACTTCATATAGTTGTTCAACTACTGTATTCTTAGTATTCATACCATATACACCATTTACAATATTCGTCCTTGCTTTTTATTTCTTGAATAATTATTTCTCTTTCAGATACACCAACATAATTGGAACTCATATTTTCTAGCATATCTATTATATCTGAGTAAGTTGTTACAAATATATCCCATCCTGGCTCTATTTTTATTTCAGTGTATCTTTGTTTATCAAAGAGTTGTTGTAAATCTATACCAACTGAATTTCCACCAATGTATCTATGATAGTGAGGTAAATCTCCTCTTGTTGCATGTATATAGTATGAACTACTCATTTAATGTGTCCAACCAATTTATCACTGATGATTGAGTGGGCACAACTGTTACTTGTTCTAAATAGTCATATATACATTTAGGCCCAGAGTACGAGACTACACATAAGTTATACCCTTTTGCTATAGCATAACCAAACTCTATATCCTTTCCACCATTTCCTAAATCATTGTCCTTTAATATTACAAAAGTATTTGCTCTATCTAGGTCATATATATCATCTAATGCTGCTTGTTTATAGTCTTTTAATGGTGGAACATTATGCCATCGAGATACTACCTCTATTCCATGAGATTCTATAAACTTTGAGTGACCTTTAGCTAAATCTTTTAGAGGATAAGGTGCTGCTATAAATACTTTCAATTCATCCATTATCTGTGTCCCTCACTTGAACTAAACATATGGTCTGGTCTACACTCATTACAGATAATAACTTCACAATGCTTGCATTCTGATACTTCTCTTGTTATTCCACAATGAAAGCATTCTCCTACTCCACATGTTTGTGTAAAGTCATCAGTTTCTGGTAGCGTTTCAGCTATCTCCTTCATATCTAAACCTTCACATTTTCTGTTTTGAACCAAAGATATCCATCTACTAATTCTGGCGTGTAGTCCTTAAAAAGGAAAGGCCAGCGTAGTTGAGCTATCTGACCTATCTTATCAAATACAAATCTAATTTCTTCTTCTGACTCAGGATGTGTACGCTGTTCTAATACTGTACGTAAACTTCTTATATTACATGAATATCCTATCTTAGTAGCCATACCTATTGGTAAGAATCTACGAGCAGCAGATGTATATTTCTTTTTAAGAGACATAGATAAGGTATTAAAGTGTTCTATATAATCTTCGTTAGTTTTTCCTAACCATTCTTTACCAGATTGAAATAGTTCTTCTTTTGAAGCAAGTATTAATGCTTCTTTATACGTTGATTCACTAAACATAAAGTGTCTTTCAAAAAGTTCCTCATATTCCCTGAACATTTCACCTTGAAAACATTTAGGAATCCAATAACCTAAATCATTAGCTCTAACAAATCTAAGAGACTCCTGGCTCTTTGCTGTACCTGCTCAATGCCTAACTACTTCATGTGTAAAGACACGGGATGCATCTAGTATTTGAAAGTTAAGAAAGGCATGTTCTAATACAGAGCCATGTTTTACTTTGATAATGTTATCAATGTAGTCTTCATTAGTTTTACGTACTCTATTAATGTTATCATTCATTTCAGTTCCAAAGCTTAAATAACATCCTCTACCTTCTATCTCTATAAGTTCTGATACATCATCTGTAGCATCAGACTCCCATTCTGGAACTCCTAGCGATTCTAGATAAGCCTTTAGCTCATCACGATTAATCTTAGTTTCACCAATGCAAAAGACTTTAGGTTTGGTTTGGTGTGGCATCAAAACCCCTTACTTGATTTGTAATATCCTTATCCCATCCACACTGAATACATTTTAAGTAATACATTCTACCAATATCATTATTTATAGATTCCTCTATGAATAAATCACCAGTCTTGCAATGTGGACACTCTTTTAAAAATACTTGTAGTTCCATGACCATGACTAACCCTTGCGTTTAAGAATCACATCCTTAATTTCACCTGGTTGAGTAGCACGTTCTATTATTTCCTTGACCTCACCTCCATATTTTAAATATCCTTTTCCTATTCTCATATCATATTTCTCTTCCACTATTATGGTTTCTTCATGTTCTGGAGAGTAAAATGCTTCGATATCAGATTTATCTAATAACTCTAATATTGGTCTGAGAGTATTATAGTCCCAAGATGTATTATCCTTTTTAGCTGTGCATTCTATTTCAGGATGTGGAAAAGTAGTAGCCTTGTCATCTCTCATACGCCTTAATAGTTGAAATTTTAAAAACTTTAATTCTTCATAAAATGCGTTTGCTTTATCTTGTAAAGATATTCCTTCCTCTATCATATCTTTATTTTTTAAGGAAGCTATTTCTGCCTTACGTTCATCGCTAATCATTTATTCCTCTTTTATATCGTGCATAGCACACAAAGCTAGTTCTCTAGCCATTGCTATTACTTGTATTGCTTCTTTGTATATCTTGTTAGGGTCATGTTCATGAGCTTTAACTTCATCCCATAGTTCATCTACTTCCTCTAGTAAAACTACATATCCTTCGTGATAGCTATGAAAACCTCCATTAAGTATTATAGCTCTTTCCATTTCTAATGACACATCTTTATCTACTTCTTCTTTATACTTATTAATATGATTTATTCTGGCGTAATTATTTTCGTTAATTCTTAGAATTTTCTCCTATATTTAATATGTGGGCCTAAGTATTAATCGAGACTTATGATTAAGGTGGACACTCTTGACACCACCCACATTATTACCTGAGGAGTTGAGTCCTCTATAATAGCCACCTCCTTTAATTAAACTTTTGCGTACTTACCGTCGACTTCGGTCATAAAGCCTTGAGCAATGAGATCATCTTGGAGTGTTCCTGATTGGAAGGCGTTAACCATCTCTTCTGGTATTCCCTCTTCAGCACGCAATGCTGTTAGTGCTGTCCTCATAGTTTTTCCATCGACTGTTTGCAATAAAAGGTCATATTGAGATTGTGCTTCTTCACTTGTTTCAGGCTCAGATTCAGTAGCACCATTACTAGAAGTTGGAGGATTGAGATTAACTGATACTGCTCCACCATTCATTGCCTCTTCATAAGTTTGACCTTCTACATACAAGGCTTCTGACCTCCACCAAGACTTTTCATACTGAGTTCCTGCACTTTCTACCATTTCTCTAATCCAATGCTTAACACCAAGAAAGTCCTCTGGATTCTTCCCTTTCAACCCTACCTTAGCAAAACTATCAACTTGCTTCTTTAGTGTGGACCTTCTCATTTGACCTTCTGCTGGAAAGTTATGAGTAGATTGATACAGATATTTTTGTCCAGAAGCTCCTGTAGTGTCTATATCAAGTCTATCCCATTGTAGCTGCCAAGCTCTACGAATTCCAGTACTTCCATCATCCCTATTAGTAAAAGTAATATCCTTATACTCGCTACCAACACATTCTGCTGGCATAAGAGACTCTAGTTCAGCCTGAGCGTTAAGTTCACCAATATCTAAACTAAGATTGTCCATTACCATGTTATGCACTCTCCATTTGTTTTATTTGTTTCAATAAATCTAATCGTTGTCCTAAACTTTCAATTGATTCAGGCTCTGGTAATGCTATATGTTCATCCTTTGGGTCAACCCATTGCCTCTCACTAGATGACTTATCTTCTCTTGAATATCCATTTTGGTCGCTATGCCATACTGTTGCTCCTTGTTCAATAGTTACTTGTTCCATATAATCTAACTCGGTATCTCTGAAAGATGTTACACCTGAAAACATAGCTAATACTGTGCTTTTTTCTCCTTTTTCATAAATTCTTAAAGTACCTGTATTTTTACCACTGTTTCCGTACTTATCTCCTGGACTCCAAGGACTAAATGTTATTTTAGAATCCTTTGAAACTTTAATCTTGAAGGTTTTTTCACCAAATACTGTTAATTCTCTAAGTTCTTCTTCGGACATTATTTCTCTACTTAATTCTAGTTACTTCAGCTAGTCCAGATTCGATATGTCTAATTTTCCACTCACCTTCTCCTTTCCTTTTTAACTGAAATGCATAATGTGAAAGAGTACATCTTTGTCCCCAACCTTCACAATAAAACTTCTTGTGGTCTAGATTGACAGTAGTTCCTACCTGTATTTCTCTCAATGTATCCCTGAAATAAAATGCCTTGGTTGATTCTCTAGCTGGTTTGCTTGCACCTCGTTCTTCTTTATTTACCTGGTATGTATCAATACTTCCTCCTATTATTTTTTGGCCTAGAGTCGAACTCGCTAAATGGAATTAATTTGGATTCATCCATAATCCATAAAGCATCTAGGAAATATGTCATGTTATCAAATACTGTCCTCCATCTATTAATTAAGTTCATCAAAGATGAGTCCAAAATATAAGTGATACCTTCATCATCCTCTGCTCTCATTGCTCTACCATATGCTTGAATCATAGTTACTATAGCATTAGTAGCATACCATTGAGGGTCTACATCCATACGAGCTTTTACTTGAGGATTACCTAGTGACTCATAAGGAATCTTAGCAATAACTTGAAATCTACATAAATCATAAGGCAAATCCACACCTTCGGTAAAGGAGGGAGAAACCAACACACTATTGTCTTTATCATTTTTGAACTTCTCTAACACATCAGACCGTTCATTAGAATCTTTGTGTGTTCTAAATCGTTTTGTATTCTTAGAATTATTCATTAAATGAGTAGCAATCTTATAGTTAACAGTATGTATCATTCCTTTTTGGTCTGGAAATTTGTTAAGGATAGCATCAATAGCATTAGTAAGTTTCTTTAGCTCCATACCTGGGTCTGCTGCTGAACGAGCTAAATTAGCAACAGGTATCCATATAGCTGGCCTTTGGGTTGGAGAGAAACTAGATGGGACATTGAGATACTCATAATCTGTTATGTTAAATGACTCAATAATAGAACGTGGTAGTGTTGCTGACATTAAGACAATCTTTTTAGCATGTCTGAAAATATACTTTTCCATGTACTCGCCTACCAAAGTAGGCTTGATAACAATATTGTTCTCTTCTGTCTCAATAATCCATGTATCATTTACTAGATTAATATACTTAGTAATATTTCTATGAGCTGTCTGTAATCTAATACCTCTAAGAGCTAATATTTCATTTGTGTTATTTTCCTCTAGTTCCTCTAATACTTCTTGTAGTTCTCGTTTTATTAATGGTTCAGCACTCTCTGCCCATGCTGACAGTGTATCAAGTGAAATCTTATCAGGTAGAGGTATACCCTCTTCGAAATAACGTGCCTTATTTAATCTAACTTCGATGAAGTTCATCATTGCCCCTTCAAGTTTCTGAGCTTCATCTATAAATAAAACATCTACATCCGAAAATTGTCCTGAGAAATTTACCTCATAAAGAAAATAATGTATGTTCATTGATGATAGTTTTGCGTCTACTCCGTCTCTCTTTTGATCGTAGTAGTCACATCCACCACCCTTGTACATACATTTAATTCCCGCTACACAAGGGGCCACGTCTGCTGTTTTTTCAGGTATTATAGTACAGGCAAAATTTCCACGTCCTTTAACTGTCTTTAGTCCTACTGGAAAGAAATCTCTAACATATTGATCTCCAAGTTGCTTGGTCTGTGTAACTGCTATTCCTCTGCCATCTCCCATTATCATATCACCAATGGCTGTAGCAGATTTACCATAACCTGGAGGAGCTTGCAGTCCTATTATTTGTTTATCACTGTTTACTACTTGTTGTATTACTGTTAATTGATTAGGACGCCACTCTGGATATAACCCAGGAACAATTACTCTTAATTTATCCTCAATTTCTTCTAGTGTATATTTCTTTCTGATCTTTGATGTTTCATCATATACTATTTCTGTATCTGATTTAATGTCAAAATTGTCTACTTGTTCTGTTGTCATTGTACTCCCTGAAAACTGTAGGAAAACTGTCTATCCATTGTACCATATAACTCCTACAGTGTCAATGAATTTATAGTTATATCACATATTTAGAAGCTTCCGCATCGTCATAGAACATTTTAACAGTTTCCAAAGAATATTCCGTTAAGTCTTTCCCTATTAAATACATGTTACTAAGTATAGTATTGGTAACTGTAATGATGTGACAACCAACCTCATCTGCCTGATATATATTTAAAAGTTCTCTAGGACTAGCCCATATTAGTTCTGCATTAGAGTTATTAGTCTCTAGTATTTCTACACATCTCTTCATTATAGGCATAGGGTCTATACCAGTATTAGCTATACGTCCTGCAAAGACTGAAATGTAACAAGGTACATCTACATTAGTAAATCCTATAATATCTTTAACTTGGTCTGTAGTCATTATAGCAGTTACGTTAACCTTGATACCTTCTGCACTTAATCTATGGACTACATACTCTGTAGAATCTCCAAATGTATCAGTAATTGGTATTTTTACATATACATTATCTCCTAACTGAGCAAGTATTCGAGCTTGTCTTTCCATTTCAGTCCAATCATTTGCAAATACTTCAAGACTGATTGGTTTATCCTTGATGAGACGAGTTAATATGCGAGCAAAGTCCATATAGTTTGGGACACCTGCCGCTCTCATTAAAGAGGGATTAGTAGTAAAGCCTTTTATAATGTCATCTTGGTCTAGTGTTATAAAGTCTTCTAGTACAGCACCATCTGCAAATATCTTAATGTTCATAATGTCTCTCCATACAAAAATCTTTTCCACAAAATGGACAAGGCGATTGTTTTTCTATACTCTCCCATTTACCTTTATTAACCATTAACTTAGGATGAAATACTATAGCATGTAAAAGTATGATTTGGAATGACTCTGTATATGCTGTTACTAAATCCTCATTAAATGTTGGAATTACTATTACTCTATCACCTTGACGTTTTGTCTCACCTCCATCACGTCCTACAATTCCAAGTATCAAAGGGTGTTTATCAGTATTAAAAGCATTACATATAGGAACACTTACTTTATTAAGTAAATCACCACCTCCTACAGAGAAAACAAATATTCCATCCTTCCAATTTATCTTACTAACACGTAACCACTCTTCAAAGATAGTATCCCATCCTTCATCGTTAGTACGAGCAGTCAACTCTGCTACATTGTCTGTAGGAGCATAAGCTTCTATATTACATATCTTTCTAAAGTCATTAACAGCATGTGACGCATTAGCTGCTCCACCTCCTACTCCTATACAAAATAATCTTCCTTCTCTGTTTCGAAGGTTAACCAAGCTATCTACCATCATTTCTAATTCATTATGAGAAATAGATAAAGCAAGATTAGAAATATCTATTAAGTATTGATGTATAAAATCATATTTTGGGTCACGTTCAGTCATTAGAATAGCTCCATTTGTTTTGTAGGTTGTACTACTTTTAGTTTAGGTAGTTCCATTATCCTTGGTATTAACTTAAAGTCCTCTCTTATTGGTTCTTCAAATCTAATATTACGAAGAGCAGCAGCAGGATGCATGATAGGAAGAATGTACCTCCCGTTTAACTCTTTCACTTGACCTCTAACGTCTGTCATATTACTAAACTTTAAGAATTTAGATGTTGAGTATCTACCTAGAGTGACGATTAACTTAGGGTCAACTAACTCTATTTGTCTATCTAAATATTTACTGCATTCTAATATCTCATCCACTTGAGGATCTCTATCACCTGGCGCTCTACATTTAATCATATTTGCTAGAAATACTTCTGCTCTGGTCAGTCCTATTGAAGATAGCAATCTCATTAAGAATCTTCCAGATGGGCCACTAAAAGGTTCTCCTTCTCTATCTTCGTTATAACCTGGTCCCTCTCCTATAAACATTATATCTGCTGGTACAGGGCCAGAGCCTGGAACAGTATTATTTCTAACCTTATAGAGTTTGCAATCCGTACAATTCTTAATAAGTAAGTTAAGATCTATTAATTTCTGTCTCTCTTGTCCTTCCATTAATACCCCAGAGAATTTGCATGTCAGTCGATTTACGGCCTAATTTTGGGTTAGGTGACGGTTGATACCTGAAACCAGGTTTGACCCCCTAGAATCGCCCTAGAAAACGTTTTTTGGCACCTACTAGGTTAGTTTGCCAGTTCGGTAGGCAATCCCTACAGCGTGGGCACGATTGTTTGCTCCTAATTTTTCGAATATGTCAGACATGAGACGTTTAACAGTTGAGTTATGACAAAACAATATTCTGCTTAAATCTTTTCCTTCATATCCTTCAGAAACAAGAGTTAGTAACTTGATATGTTCTTTAGTTAACTCAGAACTACGTATTGATGGCATATCACACAAACTTCATCCAACCAATTCCATACATAACCCACAGTGCTACTCCACTTCCAGAAAAGAGATGTAGTATAATATCATAAAGCATAAGCTCTACCTTCTCCAGCATCTATAGGAACCATACATCCACTCATCATTGATGCATCCTCGGAACATAGTAAGGATAACATAGGGAGGAGTTCGTCGGTTTGCCCCATACTATTCCTTGGAAGCCTTTCGATGATGAAATCATTATATACTTCTGGATTTGATTCTGCAAGTCTAGCCATTGAATTTCCTGGGGAGATAAAACCACCTGGAAGAATTCCGGTACAGATGACATTGTGATGTGCTAACTCTCTTCCTAAACTTCTAACATAACCTGCCAGTGCTGATTTAACTGTATTATATCCTACAGAACCTACTCCTTCACTTGAAGCTATAGAACCTACATGCACTATATTTCCTGACTTTTGTGCAATCATATCAGGGACTATATGGTTATTAATTCTTGCAGCAACTCCTATATTTAAGTTAAAGAGATCCATTAGTTGAATATTATTTAAGAGATAATCTTTGTATCCTAGTCCACCTCCTAAGCAATGTAATACTACATCTGTATCTCCAAACCATGTTTGTACAGCAGTCATAGCTCTAAAAAAGTCTTCTTCAATTGTTAAATCAGCAGAGATACTTATATGTAATGAAGGAGTTTCACATTTCATTCTAACATCATAAAGTTTATCTTCAGATCGAGCTATTAATGCTAATTTAGCTCCTTGCTTAGCAAATTCTACAGCGGCAACAGCTCCTAGACCTCTAGAAGCTCCTGTTATTAAGATGTTCTTATCTTTTAGCTTATTATTCATGTAGTTCTGACAATCTATCATACTCTTCAATAAGATTAAGTGTTTTAGCTGTATTAAACCAGTAGTCTCCTGTATAACCTACATGCTCTAATACTTCCCTCCAATCATCCTTTGATAGTATAGTAGTACCTAATAGAGTCCACTGTCTAAATAATCTTTCCTCTTCCTCTGTTTCAAATGCACCTAATGTTATAAAGCTCTTACCCTTTCCTGTTCGTTGTATTTCCTTTAGTAAATTGATAGCATCTGGTAGACTTAGAGAGTATACTGGCCCAATGGCTATTATAAAGTCAAACACATGATCTATAGATGGGATTTCTCTAAAAGAATCTTGTTTACGGATAGCATGATAAGCTTCATCAATAGTATGGTCAAAAGCATAGTCAGATACTTCTATACCATTTAAGTATAAAGTATCATTTCTGTTGTGAAGTTCATACAACAAAAATCCTTTATCACTTCCAACATGTAATATATTATCATAATTCTCTATATTATATTCTTTAATGATTCTTCCTGCTACTGGATTCCATCTTCCATCATACTCATATCCTCCATATCCATTGTTTCTATCTCCATCATAGAATTCTCCTTCACGTTCTGAAGCAATAATTCTATTCTTAATTGTTCTAGTAGTAGGGCTAACTATTCGAGGTTCTGTAGATTGTGGGAGGTCTTGTAGTAGATTAAATTCTCTCATATTATCTCCTGTACTAGTTCTTCTGTCTTTATCATTACACTATCCCATATCTTCCAAGACTCTTCATCACTTAATCCTGGTGTATCAGGTATATTCCAGTGGATTAACTTATCTGTAAAAGAATGATCTTGTCCATATAAATAACTGGGCCAAAGTTGTTTCTCACATATCATTATTACTTTATCAGCATGTCTACATAAATCTATACTTAATTGCAATTTAAGTTTTTCAGATATATCTATATGAAGTTTTTCTTTGCAATAGTCTATTGAACGATGATAAGGTGAATCCTCTACTTTAAAACTAATTTCATTGTTTTGATAACTTAGTTGGTCAACTCCTATACCAGCAGAGCATGTTGTAAATCCATATACATGGTTAGTAAGTTGTTTAAAGTATTCCTCTGCTACTTGGCTTCTACCTATGTTAGCATAGCATACAAATAAAATTTTCATTAAAAATTTCTTCCAGCAAAATTCATTTCAGTAATTACTTGTTTCATCCACTGACCTAAGTATTTATAATGTGGAGAAGTAATTATTCTATCATCCTTAGTAACTGGATCATTACCCCATACTCCTCCTGCATTTATAATATCATCTTTTATACTATAATAACCTGATATCACTTTATTTCTAACTAGTCCAGCAGAGATTAAAAGTTGTGCCCCATGACATATACTTGCTATAATTCCGCCTTGGGCATGGAATTCCGCAATAAAATTTATGATTTCAAGGTCTTGTCTCATATATTCCATTGCCTTAGCTCCACCAGGCAAGACAAGTAAATCATAATAAGATCTTATATCTAATTCATCAACATTTGGTATATCACAAGTCACAGGTATCTTAGTTCCATAATATCCAAGTACTTCTTGCCCACCTCTGACAGCTACATCTACCGTATATCCTTCCTCTTGTAGTCGATAGTATGGATATATAAACTCGTGATCTTGTACCTGGGCTCCAGTTACTATGATTGCGCTAGTCATTTTATACCTCCATTTATATTAAGTGGCAGATTGCTTTATGACAAGGTTTGCAAAACCATACTTTCATTAACGGGCAATATATTATATTAATGTTAGATAAGCAATTACTACATTCCATTCGCTATTTCCAGATTTTGTTTAACTTCTTCAGGGTCTAGAAAGGGCCACGCATCTTCTATTGAAGTAGGATTAAAGCTGCCATCTTCATTTCTTCTGTTAATAGCCATTGGCATCTGTCTTTGATCAGGGTCTACTAGCAGTTGACACAATATTGGTCCTCTTTCATCAATAACTGCTTTTGTAATTTCTTTTAATCCTATATGGTCTCCTAGTATCAGATGTTTAAACCCATAAGCAGAAGCAATTTGTCCAAAACTAGGAAATGAAAGCCCGGAACTTTCATTAACACCCATTAATCTACCTTCAAATCCAAGTTCATATGTTTGCTTAAGTGTAGTATAACCTTCATTGTTAAATACGAATAACTTAATAGGTAGTTGATGATGATTAATAGTAGCCATTTCCTGTATCGTCATTTGAAGTCCACCATCACCTGCTATACATATAACTCTACCTCTAATCTTATTATGTGGTGCCTTACTAATAGCTAAACAAGAAGGACAACTTCCAGAGGCTGCACCATCACTATCATGTGGACAAGGTTTTTCACTAGCAAAAGCTGCTCCAATTGCTGCTGGTAATCCCCATCCCATAGAAGCAAGGCCACAATTAGTTATTAATCTTTGCCCTTCTTTATTTCTAAAGGCTTGATGAGTACACTGAAAAGCAAATCCCATGTCAGTTACTATAACATCATCTGGCTCTAATAAGTCTGATAGTACATCTATAAAGTGATATGTATTGACAAATGACTTTTGTTCTCTCTGTTCATCTGTTATTGCTGGATATTTAAGTTTCCATTCTTGGCATTGATTAATCCAATCTGACCACTCATAGTAACTCCAGACTGTTGCTGTTTTTTCACACATTTGTATGTCTAATTCTATCAAGAAGTCTTTAGCGTCAGCATTAATCTTAATATCAATAGGAACAGTATCTTTGTCTAGTTCTGCTTGATCAATATCTACCATAACTATTTTAGCATTACGAGCATAGTCCTTGGCATTATACCCAGTTTGTGCTAGAGATAGACGTGTTCCTATAGCAATATAAACATCAGAGGTTTGTACTGCAAAGTTTGCTCCTCTTTGGGCAAAAGTACCTGGTCTACCTATATTAAGAACATGGTCAAAGCTAAATAAATCGTTACCATTTCTTGCTGTTAAGAAAGGCACGTTATGGTATTCAACTAAATTCTTAAAGTATTCCTCTGCCTCTGCAAAGCGTATACCTTGTCCAATATGAAAGATAGGACGTTTAGATGTTTTTAAAAGCTCTACTACCCTTGATACTTGTTCTGATAGAGCTTTATGTACATTCGCTTCATCGGACGGATATGTTAAAAGTCCTAACCATTTATCTAATGCTTCTGGATTGATGTTAGCATTCTGTATGTTAGCAGGAATATCAAGCCATACAGGGCCATTTCTTCCATGAGTTGCTAAATAGAGAGCTTTCTCTAAATGATATCTTATTTTTAATGGATCTTTAATTTGCACTGCATACTTAGTAATAGGTTTGACTATATCAATGATATTAATTTCTTGTATACCTAATGTTCTTAATCCTGGATGCTCGTTAATTGTCTGATTTAGAAAAACTTGCCCACTAATCGTGAGATGCGGGATGTTATCAGTCCAAGCACCAGCACAACCAGTGATAGAGTTAGTACCACCAGGGCCAGAGGTAACCATAACAACTCCCAAGCTATTCTTAATACGAGCATATCCTTCTGCTGCCATTGACGCTGCTTGTTCATGGTGCATTGCTACATATTTTATTTTCTTTGACTGTCCAAGTGCATCGTTTAGAAATACTGAGCCTCCTCCACATACTGTAAAGATATGTTCTACTCCATACTCTTCAAGGAATTGGATTACATAGTCTGCTAATCTCATTAAATATCCTCTCTTAAATCAACCATTGCCAAGTACAACTCGCGTTCTGTGCCCATTCATTAGTACCTTTCATTATGAACTCAAATGTATCATAGAGTGCAAATGTTCCCCACTTTAAACATATCAGAAATATCATTATTCTTTTAGAACACTATAAATCATGTGACATATCTCGTCAATTGCACAACACTGCTCATCTGAATGATTTTCTTTTAACCATGATATAACTATATCAGTTGTAAATATTTCTTTAAGTTGATCCTCATTTAGATTTAAAGGATTACCTCCATAGTCTTCATCGCATATTCCTATTGCACCATCAATATCATTTTGGGTTATATTTCCATCAAAAGCCTGATAATTTAATTGTAATAATATCTTAGACTCTCCCATATTTATCCTTGAATCTAATTAAGTCGTTCTTGTTATTAGGACTCTCTATCTCCATAACCACTGCTGGAGCCAAACATGCTGTAGTTTGATGAAATGCTCCTTTGTCTATTAATACCTGATCTCCTTTATATAAAAAATGATAAGTTAAAGCATCATTACATACTACTCTTGTTTCTGTACTTAGAACATGTAATAACGTAAACTTATTAGGATGGCAATGAAATGAAGTTGATTGACCTTCTTTAATGTTTAAAATCCATATTGATAAACTATTACTGGAGTAAATTTCGTACTCATAACCCCAAGGCTTTTCTATCTTCTCACCTAAGTAGTTATGGTTATCATTAATGAGGGAAAGTTTATCAATTTCAGTTAAATGTAAAGATTCTAATATTTTCTTGTCTTGTTCTCTTCTATCAAAATAATATATCATATTAAGTCTCTAGCTGAGAATGACCAAGTAAAACCTTCAGATTGAGGACTGTCTTTAATAATCTCCTTTCTAATTTCGATATGGTATTTATCTAAGTCCATTCCATCTTCATATGGATATTCTTTTATGATTAAATTGTGTGATTCATATTCTCTATGTTCCTTGTTTTTACGAAAATCAAAATTGATATAAATTATAATATTCTGATTCTCTTTGTCAAATGTATATTGTATATGTCCTAAAAGAACAGAATCTTCGAGTTTAGCAAAGACACGTCTACCAAATAGCTTTCTAGAAAAGAAAGATAGAGATGGATGGTCATATTTTCCCTCCTTTATATCTTGTGTTATATCAATTAACATAACTTTAAGACTTAATCAATATCTTGATTTTGTGGATGGCATCTACACTTACAATCAATTTGAATAGTATCTATGCAAAAATAAAGACATTCTAAACAACATTCTACTTCATTACTTTGCATGGCTTTAATTTCTATTAAAATCATTTTACTCTCCTTCTATGCTATCTGATACTAATGGAGCCAAGTCTATCATTATCATTTCTTCTAATGACTTACCTTGGTCTGCTACTAACTCTGATAGAAGTATTGTTGCCATATACTTCATGCCATCCATAAAACCTACATGCTTGCGTAATGCTTCTTCCTTTTTAGATGGGCGCATCCAATATGATGCTAATGCTTCATGTGACTCTAGTATCCAATCTTTAATTGCCCTGGTTGATGGAAGGAAATCATCATCGAATAAAGTATATATGCCATCCTTTATTCTTTCTTTCTTAGCCTCTGGTATAGCAAAGGTAGCTTCAAGATCCATTCTTCCTTGTCTAACTCTTTTGTGTTGACCTCTGCTACTTTGTTGTCTTTGGCTCATAATGAGGTAATACCTCTGGGATATATAGCTTAGTGGGAGCAGCAGTAGCTCTAGGTGGGAAAGGATTACCTTGATGGTCTACTAACTCATCACTAGCATTACTATACATAGATAAGAACCATCGACCATCTTTCTTAGTCCAATCTGGTTCTACATCTAAATCACAGGGAGCAACACCATGATAAACACTTGCATAACAAAATAGTATATCTCCTACATCTATTTGATCTTCAATATTTATTACTTCATCTGAGCCATTAATTAAGTAGAATCCTCCATCTTGATAGTGAACACCTCTTTTTGACATATAGCCTGAAAAAATAAGACGCTGATGTTGATGAGCATCTACATGGGGTTCTAGGTAGCCTATCTGTGGAGGATATCTTACTACTTGAATACGGTCTACTACTCCATCCTTTGGTGTATTATCCTCGTATTCATTGTACTGTAACCCCATTAGAGATTTGAGTACACGCCAACGCGCATTAATATCAGGGAAGATACTAAATGGATCTTCATTCCAATGATAAAAATAACATGAATGCTTACAAGAACCTATACTATATTTCTTACTAAGTTCTGGTGTTATTCTTCTATGAAAGTCTGGCGTACCTTCCAGCATTTTATGGAATGACTCTTCATTAATTGTACAATAGTCATGTACATCACTAATCAAGTCAGTCATAAATTCTCTAGGAAAAGCATCTTTAATTAAATAAGCATCACCTTTATAAAGATTATTTATTATATTATGTGCCATCCCATTCAATATTTCTGCTTTGATCCAATACCAAGGCATGATATGTAAACGATTAAAGCGATGAGGAATTTCTTTTGTATCTTCCAATTCTTTCCAAAGTTGTTCGTACATATAAAAGGAGGGTAGGCAAGCAGATTACTCTACTTCCTACCCTCATTCCTCCTAAAATTTGGTTATGACTTTGGACTTACTACAACATTATGTCCTTGAGCTTGCAGATACCTAACAATGGCATCGTAGTTCTGACTCTTTTCCTTCATATCAGGATGTAGAGTGTCACGAGCATTCTTTGCTGAAGGATAATCTTGCTCATCAACGTTGATTGCTCGTCCACCACGATTACCTCCGGAGCCTTCAGCACGAGGGGCAGCTACTGGCATAGAGAACTTGCCTTCGCTTAGATTCAATCTAAGCATGAAGTCACCTTCTACCTTTCCAATTGCCTCTCGAAGAACATCATCCATTTCAGAGTTCAGGAATTCAGCAACAGCTGTTGAGACAAGCTTTTTCTGAGGAGTGGGACGACCAGGCTTAGTAGCCTTGACAATTGGCTTTACCTCAGCCATTAGCTTAGATAGGCTAGCTGCATACTCTGCAAGTTCACCCGGAGTCTGAAAGGTTTTATCTCCAATGGTTTGTGGAAATGTAGTATTTACCTCTGGTTGTTCTTTAGTCTCTGTAGCTTCTGTAGTCATATCTTCTCCTTTATCTTCTAATGTTGCTACGTTAGTTTCTGGTTGTTTTGGTCTACTACGTGGTCTAGACATAGAATTTAACCTCCCGAAATTATTAACCACTAGGGTTAGTTTATCATAGTTTTATACCTTGTCAAGCGTTTATGTCCCTATATCAACCCTAATTATTGGGCAATTTCTCGATTGGTTTCTGCTACAAAATGCGTGTGCCGATGTCCAGTTTCTGTTACCTCAGCAATGCTATCTGTTACGAATTTCGCAACATCTTTAATTTCCTCTCCTGGTTGAAGTCCTAAACCTTCAACTTCCATACTTAGGTCATCATTGATTGTGATTTTTATTTCTCTAGGCATTACTTCTCCGTAGTTGCTATAACATATTCTTTGAAAGCTTCTTCAGATAATGTTAGAACTGTTTTGTGTAGTCTATCCTCTGCTGGACTCTTCATTATATGAGTTCCAAGATTAGGTATTTGGTCTCCTACTTTTGCATATGATACTTCAAAGTGAGCAGACATATTACCGCTTCCTTAGTTTAAATTCAAACTTACCTTCATGAATTAACCTGTCTACTTCTTTATTATGTTTTTTATTCCTCTTTATCTGCTTCCTGTGTATCTTTTCTGATTGATTCCTGTTCGCCATCAAATTTCTCCACCAAATTTTTAATTTCAAGTATCTCGTCAATTAACTGGTCAATGAAGTACTTAGTAACTTCATCAGTCATTCTGACTACGTTAATTAATTCTGCCCTAAGTTCTTCTAATCTAACTTCTACGTTTCTTGTTTTGCAGACGCATTCTTCAGGTGGAAACTTTCCACATACATATCCTTTACAATCTATAGTCTGCTCCATTTTCTTATCCTTTCTGGTATATGTTGTTCACAATACCAATTCTTTTCTCTTAAATATTTACCTTCCCTTTTACATTGTCTTTTAGGCCATGATTTATTTAAACTCCTACAACGTATCATAACATCATCCATTATTCCCTCAAAGTAATTACAATTTTATCGCCCTCTTGTTTAACTGAACTCTTCCAACCTTTCTTTTGTGCTGCTAGTTTGACCTTAGTAATACTGTAGTTACGTAGTACTTCTTTAGTATTAATCTTACCTTCTCTTGCTAATTGAGTCCATTCCCTAGCACCTATTCTATCAAGAACAATTCCTACTTTTGATGCCTCTTTAATTAATAATTCTTCATCTGTTACTAGTACTCTGCCGCGCAAATAACAAGGCATTTATTTACTCCTTTTAAATATCTATTGGGAAGGACTCGCCTTTATTGTATTTTAATACCCTCATTTGTTTATCATCTTTAAAGGCTTTCCATGACTTTAATATTAATGCTCCCATAGTTTCTGGAGGTAATGATGATTTAGATATTCTATTATCTATTAATCTTTCACGTAAACAAAGTATTGGACTTATATTACTTAAATTTACACCTTTCTCTAGATTATCCCAAAATACATCATTCTTATTTGAGTTAGATATAGACATTAAGTAGTGACATGCAATTGAAATACTTGCTCTAGTGTACTTACGTATAAAGTTTAAGGACATAATTATCCTAGCACTTCTTTCAATACCTCCATGTAGTTGAAATAACTCCAATATTTGCCTATTACTGATCTTGTTTTTCGATTCAGATGAGAAATTTGGATTATCACCTTTATAACTGTTCAGATATCTTAATGCTGCTGAAGTTTGACTTGGATATTGGATAGCATCCATTGATAAGGTATCTCCAACAGTACGCTTTCTCCCAATATCAAGAAACTGTTGAACGTCTCTAGATAAATTATAAGCCACATCAAAATATTGAGCTTTTTCTGCTTTAATAACTCCTAGTAATCTGTGTTGTCCATCAACTAGATGATTGTCTTCATCAAATTTAATAAAATCTGCTGTTCTTCTCCATTCATCACACATTATACTTAATGCATAATCATCTACAGTCATCTTAGATACCCTTCTATTTTTGAGCATGGTATCTAACCATACTTGAGCTAACTCTGGAGTCACCAAAATAAGCTCAGTTTTGAATCCTGTCTCTTCTGTCATTGCCGTAATATCCTCTCTTATACTTAATTTAAATTATAGTATAAACCTTCTCTTATACTCTCCAGTAGATTCACTAATGTCTGATAAATCTCCAGCTTCTTTAACTATGCTTTCTAGACTACCTTTGAAAGCAAGTGCTACTGCTGGAATATCACGTTCAGAGTTACCAGGGAGTGATTTAGATAAGTCATTAACCATCTCCTCAACCTGAATATCTCCTATAAAATTCATACTTCGTAATCTACGAACAGTCTCTCGTGCTCTATCCAAGGTAGATTCACGTATTACTTTACCTTCATCCAATGAATCCTTCATAGATTTACAGGTATTTAAGATTTCCTTCCTCATAGCAGCACCAACATCATCTACCCATTTGTCAAGACGACGAGACACTTCTCTTTGACTATCATCCCATGCATTTTTAAGTCTGTCTAACTTTAAATCCTCTGTTAGTTCTGCTCTAATACCTTCTGGCATAGCCATTTCAAAGAATGTCCAACCAAAGTAGAATCTAGAGCGTAATGACATTACATCTGGATATCTGTCTCTAATACGCTCTGATAACTTTTCATACTGGAGTAGATAATCATTTCTATTACTCTCATATCGAAAAATAAAGTCATCTACATATACCAAGAATGCCTTTCTTAGACCTTCTAGTACATCCATCAAATCTGGTAGTACAGTATAAGGAACAAAGCGTACAGTAGATATCATAAATGGATAGCTAAACTTATCTACTGCAAGTCTTGCCTTAGATTCAATTAACTGAAAGTCTTGAAAAGCTGCATGTTTAAGTAGTCTAACTCTGCCTAGTTGTACTACATCAGGAACCTCTGCTTTTATTACTTCAATATCTTCTGCCTCTAGTTGAACAAATCCCTTCCACCAATAACTATCTAAGTCAAATAGTACTCCATCTATGAAAATAGATTTTTTAGTTTGAGTTTCCTGTTCTTTCAATGCCATGATACTCCTTTCCTTTACTACATTCTCTAGTTCTATGTATTTTGCAAATATCAAATATATACTTTATAGGTGTGTTGTTATAGTTTGTGTAGACCACCTCCGGTTTACCATGCTCACAATATCCATATCTAATCCACTCCTTCTTTAACTATATAGTCATGTCCTACTTTAATATCTGACCAATTCATCTTTCTGCTCCTAAAATTAATTGAATCCCTGCTAGGCCTCCCGTCCCCCACCTCCACCCATCAATTATAGTGGATTCTTGTTAGCTTGTCAAAGTTTTCTGGTATGATATCAATTCTAATAAAAAGCTATGTTCTAGAGTATCTTCGTGATGTTGTATCTCTACAATATTTTGAAAATAATCTATTAACTCTTGCAGTATTTTTGGGCTCATCTTGCTACCCTCCAAAGGATTCCAACTTTGATAGCTGCTGCGTAATTCTCTACTATGTATTTATCCACTCTACTTTGTATTTTCTGAGTTATCAATTTATCATTATCCTTCTACCATTTCTATTTTGTTCTTGTCTTTGTTGTAGTTCTTTGTTTTCACTTGCCATACGGCATCCATTATCTACAGCCCAATTTCTTATTTTATCTATATCCTCCTTTCTAATCACTGACAATGGTACAGTCTTTTCTGCTTCAGACTCAACAGTATACATAATTTCATGTCCACTTATTACTACTTTTTCGTGTTTTCTTAATGATTGAATTACAACCTGTTCAATCTCTGCTCCAGACCAACCTTTTGTCATATTTAGTAAATCTTGACAATTAGAGTGATTAAAATGGACAGTCCAATTTATCTCTTTTACTCTTTTAGTTAAGTGGTAATCAAATATAGATAGTCTTTCATCTTCATCTGGCAAGTCTAGGAAGAATATTTCATCAAATCTTCCTTTTCGTAGTAGTTCTGGAGGTAGACTTTCTACTCTATTAGCAGTAGCTATTCGAAAGACAGGTGAAGTAGATTCCTGCATCCAAGTTAACAACCCACCTAATACCTTTGTTGATACACCTCCATCTAAAGCTCCACCTGAACCTGAAAGTTGCTTTTCAATTTCATCTATTCTCATTACTATAGGTGACATTCTCTCGGCAATATTAATAAGTGTTCTGAAATTACGTTCAGAGTCACCTACATACATGCCAAAAACTTTCCCCAAATCACATTTTAACAACATAAGATTAAAGATAGATGCAAAGGCTCTAGATGCAATTGTCTTTCCTACACCAGGAGGACCAAGTAAAAGTACTCCTTTTGGTGCTGGCAACCCAAACTTAGACTCTCCGAAGAAACCATCCTTGATATCATAAATCCATTCTTTTAAATTATCATATCCTTGTAAACCTTCTATAGGCACTGGTTGTTCTAGTTCAAGTAATCCTGACTTTAAATATTCTGCTGCTTTCACCTCTGTAACTACACCAGGAGATAGTGTTCTACTACGCACTAATGACAAGGAAAATGCATCTTGTGCCTGCTGAGTAGTAAGTCCTAATGCAGATTTTGCTAAAGTTGATATTTCTTCATCAGTTGTATTTAAGTACAAACCATCTTCTTGAGCAGATTCTTCAATAAATCGTACCTCACTTGATAGTTCTTCTTCATTAGGCAGATCAAACTCTATATACGTGATATTTCTATTAATCTCAGGTGGTATTTTCTTATCATTTTCTAGAAAGAATACTTTGTGTTGTTGATTCTTCCATTTTAACAGTCCATCCTTGATCGCTTGAATTACCCCAGGTTGCTCTAAATAGAAATGCACATTTGTCATTATCCAGAATGCTGGCTTTTCTTGTTTAGAGATTGATTCCAAAAATTCTTGTAATTCTCCTGTATTAACAGTCCAGTATTCTATTCCAAATACTGCTCTTTCAAATGACTTTGATAGCATTTCTAATTGTCTCTTTACAGATACCTCATCTTCTGTGTAAATATAGAAGCATGGAAATCCAGCTTTAACCATCTCTGATATTTTACCTATAGTCTCCATTTTACCTCCAAAAATCGCTATTAACTAAGAGCAAAATTTAAAATTTTTAAAAAAGAAACACCTCAAAAAACATCTACACCTCCTTCTTGCAATTTTCTTCTGATATTAGATGAAAATCTTCTTGTGTCCTATTATTAAGGTATGAATAATTGTAGAGTCCATACTTTAATGGCACTGATACTCTACTTGGACTACGTTTCCACCATTTAGTTTTACCATTTACTCTCCAATTCCTACACCTTTGATCGTGAATTATATATCCATGTGAGAGTTCTCTAATTTGATCTAATGTTATCATTAGTAAGCTCCTGTTGATAGTACTTTAGATTAAAACTAGACTGAGAGTATTTCTCTCTCAGTCTAACCTCTATGTAATCTTTCTTGTATTTTACATGAATTACCTCTGCTTGGAAATAAAATATATCTCCTTTCTTAGGTTGCTCTTTCATGAATATTACTCGTAGTCATTGCAAGTTTAGTAAACCTATACTTTAGTTTACTAGAACACTCTTGAAATTGTCTGTCTTGTAATCCGTCTAATGGTTCTAGCTCTCTATAACACTCAGGACATTCCATTTAACTTCCTATTATGTATCCTGATTTTAATGCTTCTTGAACTAGATTATTCAACTTAATTTTTGGTCTAAGTTGTACTATATTAGATTTTGTGTTTGCTTTTCTTCCTCTCCTTCCACCTAAAGATAACCTTAATTTCCTCCTACTAACTCTTGTACCATCTTTACTAATTGCTGATTGAGGTATCATTTCAACTCCAAGGTGCTGTGATTTTAAGACTTAGATAATAATTTATTCCCTCATCTGTTTTGATCTTTAATTGAATTTCATTTTCATCTACTTGTTTAGTTTCTACCTCATATAAATTTCCATCTGAAAATATTGGTGCTATCTTCTCTAGCTTTTCAGATATAGCAGAAGTAACTAATTTTTTGATGTTTCTTTCTTGTTTTGTAACCACAGTTATCTCCTATATGGTAAATCAAGATTTGGAAAGAAATATCTAGTATCCTTCTCTGTAAGCTTTGAACCATGTTCAGCAATAAATTTTAATCCTACTTCTTCGCTTTTTGGGTCGCATCCACCAATATATGCAGACCAATCTCCTCCGTATCCTATTGAAGCTACAACGGCACATCCATACCCGTTAGAGTTCCAATATCTTCCTTCATATTTATCTATTGCAAATTCATAAAACCTTCCTCTTAGAGTTTTTGAATTGTTTATATCTGTATTATCTTCAGTACTCATCGTATATAACTCTTTCCTATTGGTGTTAAGACTCTACCTTTACTTGTTTTCATTACGAATCCACAACGAAACAGAAATGGTTCTATGTTTTCTTCAATAGTTTTTTCCCTCTCTGATAGCATTGAAGATAAGGTAGATAAAGCAAGTGCATCAAATCTACCTACTACTCTCATATATTCTCTATCAACCTCCTCTAAACCTAGTGTATCTATATGCTTTAAACGCATATATTCAGTTATTTCTGCTTCATCAATTGGTTCTTTAAACATGGTTTGGATTAACTCAACATGATTTCGAGCTAATCCTGGACTTCCTCTTGAAAATGTAGCTACTGATTCTATTGCTTCACTAGACCAATCTCCAGTTGATATACTTTCAACTACTTGATATAATTGAGGAATAGTATAAAGAGTAACTCGATATACTAATCTAAACCTCCTAATTAAAGCATCTGGAAGCATATTTAAGTCTGTTGTAATCCCTATTAAAGTGAAGGGATTTATTGCTTCACCTCCATATATGAATTCTTCGATAGGTTGATAAATCTGTTCAACAAGTCCTTTCTTGAGTGCATGAATCTCGTCTATGACTACTAAGCTATTCTCTTGAACTTGACTCAATATCATAGACAAGACTATTTTTTCTAAGTCTGGAGCATAAAGGTTATTATAGTTTGGAGTATTAACTGCACTTGCAATATACTTTGCTAATGTTGTCTTTCCTGCTCCAGATGGGCCATAAATTAGAGTATGAGGAAACGGTTGATTGTGTTTTGATAGCTCAACAATTCTAATAAAGTCTTCATTACCTATTATCTCCACATCTTCATCCCTTGTTTATATTACGTTACTCTCTTTCTTGTTCATTGCTCTTTTGTGCCACTCATCAAATCCATTTAAGCTTGATGAAATCCAATTTACCCATGCTGCTCTCTTAGCTTCTATTCTAGAAGGAGAGCATACATATGCGAACTTATCTAGTTGCCAGAAAGGAATCCAATCTATAGGCTTATCGTCTATCCTATAAGCATCTATATAAACTTCATTGTCAATCTTTACCTTAAATATTAAGTACTCTCTCATGGATATGTTCTATTAAATAACTCTTCATCTTTTTTCATAGACTGGAGAGCAGAACGTATAGACTTTATTGATTCTATATATGATACTCCATAAAATAAAGAATACCATTTAACTAATGGCATTATTACTTCTGTAGGATTTGTGAAATTCTCTATTAATTTATCGACTTTGATTTGTGATACCATATTATTCCTTTAATTTGTTGAGGATTTCATTAATTTCATTGAGTTCTTCTTGAATTGTCTGTGTAACTATATTAAAGTAAGTCTCACAATCTATGCAATACCAAGAACCACGTGAATAGAGCAGTGATATAGCAAAGAAAGTATTCTTACTTCCACATTCTGGACATCTAAGAGTGTATCCTTTTAACATTATCCTATTATTCTTGTACAATTAGCTCTTTTTCGAGAAGAGTAACCATATCCACATCTTGTACAAATTCTTTTATTGACTCCATTTGAACTTTTGTTGAACACAACAGCACCACCACATCTTTTTAGTCTATTTCCCATCCTGCCTCCATTAGTTCTTCATGTGAATTGAATTCTTCTCTTTCTATCTCTTTGAGAGTATCAGGTAGTTCAAAGATGTTTGCCTTGTAAATAATTGGCCTATTATCTACAAGAAATCCAGGCTCAGGCCAAGTTTCCTTAGTTCTTCTTTTTAATGGAAGAATATCATGAGGCCATAAAACTGGATACTTCATCATTTCTAAATGTCTTTCTTTTTCTGAATTAGTCACTTGCTTTCCTCCACTTTAAAAATCCATATAGTCTCAATATCTTCCAATCTTCTGGTAGAATTAATTCTTTCTGTCTTGTTATTGCACAGTATGTTTTCCAGTCTCTTGGGATTAACTTTTTAACGTTAACCTTTTCTTCGCAACCTCCACATATGTAAGTTATTGACTCTTTTAAGATTATGTCCATATTTAACCTCTAATTTCTAATCTTTGATACCACTTTAATGTTCTTTTCATTTGCACTCCATTGTATATACTGTGTGAGATATCTCTTTAGATATAAGTTTGCAATTTGCTGGTATATCACCTCCATAAACTATTGCTATGATATCTTCAGTTTCTGTAGTCCATACCATTTCACCATCAGAACCCATTGCTTTATCTGTTCTTCTAACATGAAGAGCAGACCTGACTATCGCATTTAATTCTCTAACTTCTAAATCTGTGTGAGAACCATAAAATGCGACTAACTTTATTTTGCTTGGATACAATAATTGTTTAGAGAAAATCTCATCTGGTATTTTGTCTAATACTGGAGCAAGGTGTGCTAAAAGGTCTAAACGTTTATTAAATATTGAAGAATCTTTAGACCTTTGCTCGCGTATATTTCTTATTTCTGTCATTGTTTTCATTGTTAAATCTCCAACAGAATTTGTTCTTTCTGTCTTGTGTTTGCACAGTAAACTTGATAATCTTTAGGCAAGGATTTTGTTGTAACTTTCTTATCGCATCCACTACATGTATATGTAATAGGCTCTGTAAACTTGAGATCAGTCATCTTTTAATCTCCAATCTTTGTAACCAAGTATCCCAATATGTATCATCTATCAAACGAAACAAATATAAGTCTGCCTCCTTGTCTCCAAATTGTGTTCTTTGTCCTACTTCTAATGTGTTAGCATTGTATAACTCGGTGATTAATTCGTTGTTTATTTCCTCCCATTCCTTTTCAGTGAAATCTTGTCTTTGCCATTGTTCATCATAGTAAGCGATTTGTCCTTCAATCCACTCATGTAATGGCATACACTGAGTGATAATATAACCAGAGTAATCTTCTCTAATACTAACCATTTTCAACGTATAAGACCTGTCCTTTGTTTATGCTCTAATTGAGATAAACATCTGTTAACTTCGTTCTCCTTGATTTCCCGCCTATAAATTTTGGACAAATACCTCCTTAATTGTACACGTTTCTCTTCTAATGTCAATGAGTCATCTAGGTTCCATTGATTATATTTCTCTTTCATTTGGCTTCACCTTCGTCCTCTCTTGGACAACGAATCTGAATCATTATCTTCTCATGTACCATGCATCGACTGTATATCCTTGATCTTTCATCCATAGAGCCATGTGATGTGCTTCGTTTTTAGCCTCCTCAACCATCTTGTCTATTGACCATCCAACAGCAGCAGCCATTTGAAGATAGCCAAAAGCAGGATGGCATCTATCTTCATCTGGTTCTGCGCCTATTAATTCTCGCAGGTCATCGTCCAATTTGGATATTTTAATTGGCTCTCCGTCTTTATCCTTGAATTGAAAGTAGTTAGGCATTAAAACCTCACTGGAGTTATTTTTTCTCTTTCTTCTATAAATGTAGAATCTGGCATTAATCCATGTGCCTTGTCAGCACACTCTTTGCATACAACAACTCCTCTTCCAGATTGGGCTATTCCAAATAAGATGTGGGTCGCATTAACAGTACAAGTTACTGTGAACTGGGACGCAAAATAACATACTCTTCTTAACATGTCCTCTCTATAGTAATCAACAGAGTAAGATTTATGTGGGTACTTAATAAAATAATCTTGTTGACTTAGTACGTTAATGTTAGTTTGAAACTTAATTATATGTATTTTCTTTCCTATTTTTCTACTCCTTAATATAATCTATCATCACTTTAATTAACTCCTCTTCCTCTTCAATTAATATTTTATATAAATCCTCTTTTGCCATATTTAGGCTTTCACTTTCTTCATTTATGTCAAAAAGGAATTCTTGTGTATCTGATAATGAGCTAAATGCATTAAAGACATGACGTAAAATAATTGATTTCTCCATTTGATTTACCTTCCTTTATTTTAGATCTCTTCAGTACCAGCTTAACTGGTAGACTGGCAAGCGCATAGACATTCCTTCCTTCCTGAATCGGGTTCCACGGTATCGCAAATGTGGTCTGCTACCATATCGCCCATCTCTCGGCAAGCTATAGAAACAACTTCCTGTTCCATATCTTCCATCAGGCCAGTATCGTCATGCCAGATAGCATCTAGACAGCTGTCGCATACGGGGTCTTGAGTGTTTGTGGTAGTGATTCTTGGTTTGTGTTTCATTTGATAGTAAATCTCACAATGGCTACAGCGAAACCATACACCACTATTTGATTCTATTCTGTATAAGATAGTCTGACATTCTGAGCAACGCATTGGTGGTTTGTAAGTATTCACATCTTCCTCTCTTGTTCTAGTTAACATAATGTTTAGATTTCGCCTATTAAAGTAAGTGAGAAAAACTTCATCTCCTGGAAAAAGTTCCTGCCTGCTGGCAAAATGTTGGGGTGGAAACAGAACTTTCGTTCTATTTCCACCCCGTGCCCTAGGTGACGGATTTCGGAGTTTATTCGTTATTCATGGTCGTTTTCCCACGTCCAATTTTTGGATTTCAACAGATTCTGTTTTCCTACATGGGATAGGCTATGACCGTTTTTGTCCTTTTTGAAATCAACGCCGACGATTTCCGTCAATTTATCCAAATCCATTGTGGTTTCGGTTTTCATAACTACCTGATGTGTTACGTTTTCCGGACTAGTGATAGTTTTGAACCAATTACGAATTCCGGAATTCGTAGTAGCAGCAGGCGGATTGATGGAAACGACACGCTGATTATCAGATAGCGACGCATATCG